>ERZ795052.125-NODE-125-length-111869-cov-11.132175_pt1 | contig 111869 bp, 110 predicted proteins | sample MGYA00375136_ERZ795052 | MGnify/ENA primary metagenome ERZ795052 (study PRJEB30181, sample SAMN05720156) | activated sludge metagenome | isolation source: Anaerobic digester | place: Japan | collected 2015-05-26 ...
ACAAGATGAAGTCAATTCTTTTTTTATTTGTTGCACTTCATATTATAATCTGCCTACACCCCTTTAGAATCCCGAATTGGTGATGATATCAGCTTACCTTAAAGCTTTGTCAGCTGCTTTCGATACTGCTGTTTACTTGGTCTTGAGACAGTTCTCGCCGCGCTCGATAGCCACGATACCTGTGCGGCACATCTCCATTATGCCGTATGGCTTCATAAGCTCGATGAAGGCATCTATCTTCGATGTCTCTCCTGTAAGCTCGCAGATAAGCGCAGTTGTTGAATAGTCCACTATCTTTGTGCGGAATATCTCTACCGCAGTCATTATGTCCTGTCGTGTAGAGGGCGTGTTCTTTACCTTTATGAGCAGAAGCTCACGTATAACTGTTTCGTTGGGATCGAGTACTTCCACTTCCTTTACATCGTGGAGCTTTTCAAGCTGGCGCAGTATCCTGAGCTTTATGTCCTCGTCGCCCCTGAAGGATACCGTTATTCTTGAATAGCCGCTGGACTCAGTTTCTCCCACTGTGAGGCAGTCGATATTGAAGCCTCGTCTCGTGAACATTCCCGATACTCTCGAGAGGAATCCCGAAACGTTTGATACTATAACGCCTATAACGTACTTATTACTTGTCATTCTGCTCACCTCACTTTATCTCTGTGATTATGTCGTCTATCGAACCGCCCGGAGGCAGCATCGGAAGTACGAATTCATCGCTGTTTACAGCGCAGTCTATCACGAATGGTCCGTTGTATGCGAAAGCCTCTGCCGCAGCCTTTTTCAGCTCGTCCTTGTTAACGACTCTTGCGCCCTTTGCACCGAAAGCCTCAGCAAGCTTTACGAAATCGGTCTTTCGTTCAAGCGTTGTATTGGAATAGTGCTTATCGAAGAACAACGTCTGCCACTGGCGTACCATTCCGAGAACTCCGTTATTCATGATGACTATTACTATTGGTGAATTCTGGGAAACCGCCGTTGCAAGCTCGTTGAGGTTCATGCCGAAGCTTCCGTCACCTGTAAAGAGTATCGTTCTTCCGCCTGATGCCGTTGAAGCTCCTATGGCGGCACCGAGACCGTATCCCATTGTACCGAGTCCGCCGCTTGTAAGGAGGGTTCTCGGCTTCATGAAGGGATAGCGCTGAGCTACCCACATCTGGTGCTGTCCAACGTCGGTAACTACGATATCCTCAGGCTCGGAGTGTGCACTTATTGCGTCTACGATGTCATAGGGGGTAAGTCTGTCTGCTGAGAGCTTCTTATCGGCAAGCGCAAGGGCACTTGCAAGACGTTTCTTCTCTTCCTGACGAAGCTCTGCGATACGTGCGCTCCACTCGGGATGCTCCTTCTTCTGCACCATTGCGGTAAGACGGAATACAGCGTCCTTGATATCGCCTTGTATCGGCAGGTCTGCGGAGATGTTCTTGCTTAGCTCCGCACTGTCTATATCTATGTGGATTATCTTGAAATTCTGTGCATAGCGTGATTTGTTTCCCGTAGCTCTGTCAGAGAATCTCGCTCCGAGAGCGATAACGAGGTCCGCTTCGTCCTCTGCGACCGATGAAGCGTAGTGACCGTGCATACCCTGCATACCGAGGAAGCGGGGATCGTCCGAAGGTACTGCCGAGAGTCCCATAAGAGAGCATCCCATCGGAGCGTCTATTTTCTCTGCAAGCTTTCTTACTTCCTCCGAAGCCTTGCCCGAGATGACTCCTCCGCCGAAGTAGATATACGGACGCTCTGCATGTGCTATAAGGTCCGAAGCCTTTTTCAGCTTGCCCTCTGATGCGAAGCTTACAGGGTAGGGACGTACAGGATCAGGTTTGGGTTCAAAATCCCATGTTGCAGTCTGTACATCCTTTGGGATGTCCACGAGGACAGGTCCAGGACGTCCTGATTTGGCTATCTTGAAGGCTGTGCGGAGGGTATCCGCAAGCTCACGTATGTCCTTTACGATGAAGTTGTGCTTGGTAACGGGCATTGTCACACCTACTATGTCTACCTCCTGGAAGCTGTCACGTCCGATGAGGCTTGTGGGGACGTTTCCCGTTATGGCTACCATTGGGACCGAGTCGAGGAATGCCGTAGCTATTCCCGTAACGAGATTGGTAGCTCCGGGACCTGAGGTAGCTATTACAACGCCTACCTTTCCCGTAGCTCTTGCGTAGCCGTCGGCTGCATGAGCTGCACCCTGTTCATGTGCGGTGAGTATGTTGCGTATTCTGTCCTGGCAGAGATAAAGCTCGTCGAAAAGGTCTATTACCTGTCCTCCCGGATAGCCGAAAATAGTGTCGCAGCCCTGTTCGATGAGAGTCTCTGCTACTATCTTTGCGCCTGATATTTTCATAGTATCAAAGTCCTTTATTATTTTTTGGTACGGCGGCGGAGGCTGAGCTCCGCTTTTCAGTCGTCCGCCCATGACTGCGGGTTACGCCGTCTATCACTCCGTGCAGATATAAAGTCATGGACATTCCGCAGGAGAGCATTTGAAACAGTTTTTACGTCCCTGACTGTCGGAGCATAACAAAAAGCCTCCGACATTCCGCCGGAGGCTTGTAGCTTCATTGCTTGCACATATACATCGGTATATATCAAAAAGCATGAGACTCAGCGCCGTGAGGGCAGAATGAAAAACAGCTGCAGCCAGAGACGTTAATGACCGCGCCGACGTTAATGACGATACCGTTGTAAGTGATAACTGTTCTCATCATTTTCACTCCTTACTGAGATCTTTAACATCATTGTAGCACGTTGGAAAGTTAAAATCAATAAGGAAAAACGGATCGGCATATATTTTGTCAATATTATACACTTCATTACGTCGTAGTGATAAAGGATTTATTTGTTTTGAACCTTTTCCTTCAGCATGTTGTTAACCGCACTTATCAAAGCCTTTACTGAAGATGTGATGATATCGTTGTCTATACCTGTTCCCCAGAAGCTGTTTCCGCTTCCGTCAACTATCTCAACGTAGGAGACAGCCTTTGATGCAGAACCTACTTCAAGAGCATGTTCGGTATAGGTGCTGATGTTGAAATCCGAACCTGTATAGGATCTTATCGCATTGCTTACGGCGTCGAGACGTCCGTTACCTGTATCAGATGCGGTAACTCTTCTGCCGTTATAATCGAATACTACCGAAGCTTCGATGCCGTTGCGCTGAACGAAGTGAGTCTCCTGAAGCTGTATAGGCGAGGTTATATCCACGAAATTCTGCTTGAATACGGTGTATACCTCGTCGGGAAGAAGCTCCTTGTGGGCGTGGTCCGAAACGCTCTTGACCATGTAGCCGACCTTCTCACGCATCTTCTTAGGCAGATTGTAGCCGAAGCGTGTTTCCAGTATATAGCCGATGCCGCCCTTGCCCGACTGACTGTTGATGCGGATAACGTCCGCTGAGTATTCCCTTCCGATGTCCGCAGGATCGATGGGGAGGTAAGGTACGTTCCAGATGGGAGAATTTTTCTCCTGACGCCATTTCATGCCCTTTGCGATAGCGTCCTGATGTGAACCGCTGAATGCGGCGAATACAAGCTGTCCCGAATATGGCTGACGCTCGTATATGTTCATTCTTGTTACACGGGAGTACATTTCCGCAATGTCGGGGATGTCTGAGAAGTCCAGCTTGGGATCAACGCCCTGAGAGTACATGTTCATTGCAAGAACTATGATATCAACGTTGCCTGTTCTCTCGCCGTTTCCGAAGAGAGTTCCCTCAACACGGTCCGCACCTGCAAGGAGTCCCATTTCGGTATCTGCAACAGCACATCCGCGGTCGTTGTGCGGGTGGAGCGACACGATGACGTTCTCGCGGTATTTCAGGTTATCGCACATATACTCTATCTGGTTTGCGTATACGTGGGGCATAGAGAGCTGCACCGTTACAGGCAGGTTGATTATGACCTTATCATCAGGGGTAGGCTTCCAGACGTCCAGTACCGCATTGCAGACCTCCAATGCATATTCGGGTTCGGTACCCGTGAAGCTCTCAGGGGAATACTCGAAGCGGAAATTGCCCTCGTACTTCTCACGGTACTCCTTGCAGAGCTTTGCTCCCGAAACTGCGATCTCCTTTATTTCCTCCTTGCTCTTGCGGAAAACCTGTTCACGCTGTGCAAGGGATGTGGAGTTGTAAAGGTGGACTATGGCGTTCTTACAGCCTTTCAGCGCCTCGAAGGTCTTTTCGATGATATGCTCTCTTGACTGCGTGAGCACCTGTATTGCCACGTCATCGGGGATGAGGTCCTGTTCGATAAGAGCACGGCAGAAATCGTACTCGGTCTCGGAAGCGGCAGGGAAGCCTATCTCTATCTCCTTGAAGCCGATATCCACCAGCTTTTTGAAGAATTCGAGCTTCTCATCAAGGCTCATGGGTACTATGAGCGCCTGATTGCCGTCACGCAGATCAACGCTGCACCACTGGGGTGCCTTATCCACGTAGGACTTCTTTGTCCATTTCATTTCCGTTTTCGGAGCTTCAAAAAATTGTCTTGTGTACTTTTCTGTGTTTTTCATAAATTTTCCTCCATTCCGATCCGTTTTTACCAGTGCAGGAGGGTAATAAAAAAGTCCCTCCCATGCAAGGCATGGAAGAGACGAAGCTGTTCTTATAATACTCCGTGGTACCACTCTTCTTGACGTATGATGATACGCCCACTCGTCTGCGTCGGATCAACGCATATCTCTGTAACGGGAGAACCCGTTCAAGCCTAATCATCCGCAGACTTTCAGCCGACTGCTCGGGGAGGAGCTATGACCTGTAATGGTTTACTGCCTTTCACCGCACGGCAGCTCTCTGTGGAAACGTTTTACAAGCTTTATTTCCCTTCATCGCATTTGGTAGTTTGTAATTGTTATTATAAACCGCTTTTTTGATTTTGTCAAGGGCTTTTCTGAAAAAATTTTTTGTGACTGAGTTCGGCTTGCATACAAAAAAGCCGCAAAGCTTGTGCTTTACGGCCTGATCTTTACTATTCAGACAGCCTGTTTGCTGTCCTTGCTTTCTTTATTGTCCTTATCCTCGGGCTTGTCGGGAACACTTACCTTCTCGATATCTGCACCGAGTGCCCTGAGCTTGCCTTCCATGCAGTCATAGCCGCGCTCGATATGGAAAATATCCTCTATCTCGGTGATGCCGCTTGCTGCAAGTCCTGCAATGATGAGTGCTGCACCAGCTCTAAGGTCACATGCCTTTACGGGTGCGCCCATGAGCTTGCCTGTACCCTCGATAAGTGCTATCTTACCGTTAACTGTGATATCAGCGCCCATGCGTCTGAGCTCGTCCACATAGCGGAAACGCTGCTCCCAGATATTCTCGGTTATGATGCTTGTACCCTCTGCAAGACACAGGAGAGTTGCTATCTGCGACTGCATATCAGTGGGGAATCCCGGGTGCGGAGCGGTCTTTACATTTGTCTTTACCAGCGGACCGTCTACCCATACTCTGATGCTGTCATCAAACTGCTCTATCTTTACGCCGATCTTTTCGAGCTTCTTTGTTATGGACTCAAGATGCTTCGGGATAACGTTCTTGATGAGAACATCGCCCTTTGTAGCGGCAACAGCTACCATGAATGTACCTGCCTCGATCTGGTCGGGGATAACTGCATAGGTGGTTCCGTGGAGATGCTCGACACCGCGTATCTTGATAACGTCTGTACCTGCGCCCATGATGTTGGCTCCCATAGAGTTGAGGAAGTTTGCCAGGTCGACGATGTGGGGTTCCTTAGCTGCGTTTTCGATGACTGTAAGTCCATCTGCCTTGACAGCAGCGAGCATGGCGTTCATAGTAGCGCCGACTGTTACAACATCGAAGAAAATCTGACTTCCTGTGAGTTTATCAGCAGTGAGGTCGATCATTCCCTGACTGAGGGAGTAGTTAGCACCGAGGGCAGAAAATGCCTTAAGGTGCTGGTCTATAGGACGGTCTCCGAGAGGACATCCGCCGGGCATAGAAACTCTTGCCTTATTGAACTTGCCAAGGAGCGCTCCCAGGAAATAATAGGAAGCTCTCATTTTCCTTGCGGTCTCGTAGGGAACGCAGGTGTTATTTATGGATGTAGGATCTATTCTGTAGGCGTCCTTGCCGATATTCTCGACCTTTGCGCCCATTTCCTCGAGTATCCTCAGGCTTATGGTAACATCGCTGATAGTCGGAACGTTCTCTACAATACAAGGCTCGTCCGACAGTATAACAGCAGGGAGTATGGCTACAGCGGCATTTTTTGCACCGCTGATGGTAACTTCACCATGAAGCCTTCTTCCGCCTCTGATTATGAACTTATCCAAAATGAATTCTCTCCTTATTTCACGGGATTTCTATCTTTTCCCGCTATTCTGTTGTCTACAAGCGGAAATCCCTCCGCCTGCGTCAAGCTTTGGTTCATTCCGCAGCTGCTGTAGTCTCAGCCTCCGGAGTTTCAGACTCCGCAGCTGTAGTTTCCTCACTTTCAGCAGCTTCTGTTTCTTTTGTATTTTCTGTTGTTTCAGCCTCGCTGTCGGCTGTGCTGTAATCGCTTATATACCAGCGTGGTGCTCTTCCGTCATAGTCCACTACCTTGACGGATTCGATTATAAGGTCCTCAACGGGCTTGTCTGCTGAATCGGTATCAACGTTCTGAGCCTCGAAAACGATATCGAGTCCGTCGAATACCTGACCGAACAGTGTATAGCTTCCGTCCAGCCAGGGAGCTCCTCCGACTTCCGAGTATATCTTCTGAGCGTTCTCGCTGAACTTATATCCGTTTGCTGCAAGCTTCTCGAAGTCGTCGGAAGTGTACTTTTCACCTGTTACGATGTAGAACTGACTTCCGTCGGTTGCAGTTCCGCCGCTGTTTGCGTAGGCAAGAGCGCCTGCTGCGTGGCAGAGATGCGGATCTGTACCGCCGTCGAACTCTCCGCCCCATACGGATTCGCCGCCTGTACCGTCGCCGTTGGGATCACCGCCCTGTATCATGAAATCCTTGATAACGCGGTGGAATGTAAGACCGTCGTAATAGCCGCTTTCTGCAAGCTGGAGGAAGTTGTCAACGCCCTTTTCCGCATATTCGGGGAAAAGCTTGACCATAACGTCTCCGCGGTCCTTTATCTTTATGTCTACTACCTTTTCGCCTTCCTCGGGAGCTGTGAAGTTGTTGAGGTCGACGTTTTCTATAGGTGCCTCTGTAGGAGGCTGATAGTTGTAATCACTGAGGTACCATTTAAGGTCCTCGCCGTTATATTCGCTTACCTTTATGGATTCGATGATAACGGGAGTTGTGGGCATATCATTTGAGCCTGTAGCTACATGCTGTATGTTAAAGATAACGTCCAGACCGTCGAATACCTGTCCGAAAACGGTATAGCTTCCGTCAAGCCACGGAGCACCGCCTGTCTTGGTGTATACGTCCAGTGCGGGACCTGAGATACCCATGCTTGAAAGAGACTCTGCATCGTATTCGGAGCCTGTTACAATGTAGAACTGACTTCCGTCGGTCGCAGTTGAACCGCTGTTTGCGTAGGCAAGAGCGCCTGCGGCATGTATAAGGTGGGGATCTGTACCGCCGTCGAATTTACCGCCCCAGAATGATTCGCCGCCTGTACCGTTTCCGAGGGGATCTCCGCCCTGTATCATGAAATCCTTGATAACACGGTGGAATGTGAGTCCGTCGTAGTAGCCTTTCTTAGCGAGCTCTACGAAGTTCTCAACGCCCTTTTCGGCGTATTCGGGGAACAGCCTTATCTTGACTGTACCGTAATCCTTGATATTCATTTCAATTATCGTATCGCCCTTTTGCGGAGCGGTGAAGTTCATTACCTCTGCGGTCTCGTTTTCACCTGCGGACTGGGATGTTTCCGAATTGCTGCTGTAACTTATTTCCTTTCCGCAGGACGTAAGTGAAGCAGCTGCAGCAGTCGCACAGAGAAGTGCAGCAAGTATTCTTTTGAACATAGTTTATTTACCCCCATTTTTACGCGAATGGTCGCGGAGTAGGTATTATACTGTTTGTCTCAACCAATTCATTATACAACAAAATAATCCATTTGTAAATAGTTTTCGCATATTTTTGGTCATAATCGGGAAAAGCGGGCAGGTTGAAAGCAGGGTTTTTCTTCATATTGCCGCAGATTATGACTGTTTTTCCGATGTATAAGAATCTATTTTTACTGAATTTATCATTATGTCCTTGACCGGAAGCTTGTAAACGCCGTTGTTTTCGGTCTCAAGCTCTGAAAGTGCTTCTATTACCTCTATTCCCTCGTAGGTCTGACCGATTATGGTCATCTGCTGAGAAAAGTTCGGTATACCGCCTTTTTCGATGAATGCATCGGCAAGCTCTTTCACCTGTGAGTTGTTGATGAGTTCATTTTTCAGCTCGTCATCGAACTCTATTGTGTTGAGCATTGCGAAGCGGCTTCCGTTGTAGTATTTACCGCCGCCTGTGAGTTTTTCCTTGAAGGTGCGCTTGAGCTCGGTGTTCATCATGCATACAGCGCCTTTCAGCGGCCAGAGATCCTGACTCAGTTCACGCGGTATGCGCTCGTGAGAGGCATCTGCATCCTCGGGCATTGCGCCGTTCTTCTTGGGACATCCTGCTGCGGAGTAGACTCCGCTTTCGGAATTGAACACGTAGGTACCGTCGTAGTATCCGCTTTCTGCAAGGTCGGTGAAATTCTTTACCGCCAGAGGTGAATACTGAGGATAGAGTACAAAACGGAATTCCCCGAGAGTTGTATCGACTATAGCGATAGGATCGCCTTCCTTTGGCTCTTCAAGCTGTACAAGCTTTATCGTTTCGGGATCGATGTTGATAGACTGGTCATTCTTTGCACGTTCGGTCTGAAGGAACAGCAATACTACTGTAAGTATACCCATTACGAGCGTAACTATAAGAATAAATTTCAGTATCCCGTTTGTTTTTTTCATATCGATCACCGCCTGTCAGATAAACTTTACCCTGTAAAAATCGCTAATACTATAATTATACATTATTTATTAATATTTGTCAACTTTTGTTTAAGCGGAGGTGTGATATCAGTTTAAGTTTTCACATGCATCCGACAAATGATCCCGAAAAAATGTATCCTCTGCGATATCTTCGGCGGGTTGGATTCCTCCTGCTATACCGGCAAAGTTAAACAGAACAAATTTTTCGTTTTTTATTGACTTTGATGTTAAAATCGTTTATACTTTAATTGCTGATATCCCTATGGATATCAGTATTTTATCCACAATGCTATGCGGTGATACCGCGGAAAAGAGGCCTGCTTGAAAACCGATGAGATACTTCTGCTTATTGCGGTTGTTTCGTTTATCATATTCGTCATATGGCTTGTACGGCGCAGAAAAGCTCCAGATATAACCAAGCTTTATGATCCTGTTCCTATCCTTACAGACCGTGAGTTCGAGTTCTATGAACGCCTCAGACCTGTGGCGGAGGAGTTCGGACTTCAGATTTTTACAAAAATACGTCTCGCCGATCTCATAGTCCCCAAACCAAAGGCGGAGAATCCCTTCTGGATGGAGTGCTTCAACAAGATTCGCTCAAAGCATATAGATTTCGCCCTCGCTGACGAAAATGCCGCTATTGTCATGCTTATCGAGCTGGATGATTCTACGCATAACCGTCCCGACAGGGTGGAGCGTGACGATTTCGTAAATGCCGTTCTTGAAAACACAGGCTACATACTTATAAGGACCTACGGCGAGACCGATGTGATAACAGAATTGCTCTCAGATTGAGAAAATCCGAGTTTTCGACACGGTAAGAAAATATTCCTTGACATACAACATTTTTTGCTCTATATTAAAAATGTATAGTGTTTTTCTGGAATTTTTTCGGAGGTGTTAAGTTGAAAAAGAAGCTTCTCATAGGTGATACAATAGACGGCTTCGGAAGCAGGATGGCTTCATGTTTTAACGGTATGGGAGCTGTGGCTTCTGTGTGCAGCAACAGATATTCCGAGTATCTGTCACGTCTTAAGAACGACCATTATGATTGTATGATCTGTACTTCGATAAACACTGATACGGAGATGTATCCATTCATCAGATCGGTGAGAAGTGAATTTCCCGATATGCTGATACTTGCTGCTTTATACGAAGTATCTGATGATTACTGCAAGGGACTTATCGATGCAGGTGCAGATAACTGTTTCAGACTGCCGTATTCCGTTACCGATATGTGTATATGGATATGCGGTATGCTCGGTGAGGATACTGCCGAACTGCATCTGCCCGAGATATCAAGGATACTTGAAAAGAAAAAATTTCCTACCGATATGAACGGCTTTTCATATCTTTGTACTGCTGCTGAGATATGTATCAGAAAACCGGATATGCTTGAAAGTATAACAGATAAGCTTTACAGCAGGATAGCTGATAAAATGAATATTTCTGAAAAGCTTGTGGAACGTTCGTTAAGGCACTATTCTTCCGCTTTGTTTGAAAAAGGACTGATACCTGTACTGTTTGATCAGGAGGTCGGACAGGCGCTTACTAATCGTGAGCTTATCGCTCTTACCTGTGATCTTTTATCAACGGCACTGGTATTGTATTGATACATAACATCAGGCATTAAAAAAGGCTGTACAGCTAAGGGTTGTACTCATATAGCAGCTTTATATGTAATTATCGGGGGCAAACCTTTCTGAGGAAAGGTTCTTCCCCCGTACCCCTTTTCCAAAGACTTTTTGCTCCAAATTTTCAGCCTGATATATCCCTTAAAAAAAATGCTGCTTATCATACATAGCAGCAAAGGGATATATCAGGCTGAAAATTTAAGGCGAAAGTTTTAGGAAGGGAGTTTGAGGGAGAACCCTTTTTCAAAAGGGTTTCCCTCAATATCACGTGTAAAAACTTCTATAAGAGTATCGTCCTTAGCTGTACAGTCTTTTTTTAATCTCTGAAGAATTCGCTTCGGTATTCGGTGACCGTCGCCTTGTCTCCGTAGCAGTCGATCTCTATATCGCCGTTATCCTGCAATGACAGTATCCTGAAGAACAGCAGTGAGTAGCTTACTGCATTTGTTATGATACTGAAATAGATTCGGATTCCCATTATATTTCCGAGCATACCGCCGAATATTATTCCGATGCATACTATTATCACAACTTCGAGAGCAGTCTTGTCGGGATCAAGCTGGAGAAATGTGAAGCAGACAAACCCCGAAAATGCTGCGTGTACTATTGCAAGTCCCAGTGAGAAGGGGTGATAGAAAGAATTGAATTCATATGCATTAAGTTCAAGGAACATCATGACTGCTTCAAGCAGTATGTATATTGAATAGCATACTTTCATCAGAGTTCTCATCCGGGCAGAAGTCGCTATGCAGAATGCCGATATTGCAAGGGCTATGAATCCGCATACCTCGATGATATATGCGATAACTTCAAGAACATTGGAAAAGCCCGAACCATCTTCGTATGTGTTGTAGTAGAGAAGACAGGTGAGTCCGAAGAACAGGAACAGGATATTTCCCGTAAGACCAAGGTTGAACCCTGTTTTTAGTCTTTCATGCATATAAGGCTCCTTATCCGAGAGCTTTCAGCGCTCTCTGTCCTATATCTTTTCTGAAATGTGCGCCTTCAAAGCTTATGGTGCTTACTCCCTTGTATGCGGTATCAAGAGCCTCCTGAAGGGTTTCGCCCTTTGCTGTAACTCCGATAACTCTTCCGCCGTTTGTAAGGAATTCGCCGTTTTCGCCGAGCTTTGTACCAGCATGGTATACGAAGCAGCCCTTTGTCTGTCCCTTGTCGTCAAATCCGTTCATTACTATGCCCTTCGGGTAGCTTTCGGGATATCCGCCGCTTGCCATGACTACGCATGCACAGCTTCCCTTATGCCACTTGATATCCACCTTGTCAAGCTCGTGGTTGTATATAGCCTCGAATATCTCGTAAAGGTCGGCATCAAGCATGGGGAGAACAACCTGAGTCTCGGGATCGCCGAAACGGCAGTTGTATTCGATGACCTTTGGTCCCTTTGGTGTGAGCATGAGTCCGAAATAGAGGCATCCCTCAAATGTTCTGCCCTCGGCGTTCATAGCGTTCATAGTCGGGAGGAATATCTTCTCCATGCACTCCTTTGCTATGTCCTCTGTGTAGTATGGGTTAGGTGAAACTGTACCCATACCGCCTGTATTGAGTCCCTTATCGCCGTCAAGAGCGCGTTTGTGGTCCATAGATGATATCATAGGCACCATAGTCTTTCCGTCTGTGAAGCTGAGCACGGATACCTCGGGACCTGTAAGGAATTCCTCGATAACTATACGTGAACTGCTCTTGCCGAATTTCAGCTCGTCTATCATCTCGTGTACTGCCTTTACGGCTTCGTCCTCGTTCTGAGCGATGATAACGCCCTTTCCAAGTGCAAGACCGTCAGCCTTGATAACTGCGGGATAGCTGTTCTGCTTTTTCAGGTAAGCAATGGCGCTTTCGGAATCTGTGAAGACCTCGTAGAATGCTGTAGGGATATCGTACTTCTTCATGAGCTCTTTCGAGAATACCTTCGAGCCTTCGATTATAGCCGCATTTGCCTTTGGTCCGAATGTCATGAAGCCTTCCTTCTGAAGCGCATCCACCATTCCGAGTACAAGGGGATCATCGGGAGCAACAACTACCATATCAGGCTTAAGCTCCTTTGCAAGAGCAACAACTCCGTCAACATCGGTAGCTCCTACGCTGAAACACTCGGCATACTTTGATATACCGCCGTTTCCGGGAGTGCAGTAGAGCTTTCCTACCTTCGGGCTCTCTGCAAGCTTCATGATAATGGCGTGTTCACGGCCGCCACCGCCGACTACTAATACGTTTTTCATTGGGGTATTCCTCCTGTATGTAAGATAGTTATTGTGCCTTTACAGTTATTCCGTCAAGCATTTCGGCTGCATCAGCTTCGCCGATATTCTTCTGATAGACCGCACTGACCGCATAGGTGTATTTACCGCTGTCGAACCAGTAAAAGTCAAAAAATTCGGGCTGTTCGTTATTATTATATAAGTCGTATTCGTAACAGATGTGCTCACATTCCGAGCCGAACCTGTTCTGCTTGTCCCTTGTCAGGCCAGTGTATTTATCGGGATCTTCCATTAACGAATCGTATTTCTTGTCTGCAAGTTCCGAAGCAGGACTGCCATTTTCCATTACCTTGACAGTGACCATAGGTATATCGATATTATCGGGATCATCTGCTTCGGCGTAGCGCTCCAGAATACTCAGGACGATACTCTGGTCTCCGAGGACTGCTTCTTCGGTTGTGTCGGTGCATCCGAATTTCGAGCCTGTATCGATGCTCAGCATCTCATAGTCATACACTGCGGGTTTGTCGGCAATATGGAAATCATCTGTATATTCCGCACTTTTTGCTATGGTATCCATTACCTTTCTGAACTTTTCAGCCTTTTTTTCATTACATGAACTGTCGATACGAAGAAAGCGGGTGTCTGTTCCGAGTATGTATGAAAGTCCTACAGTGGGTTCATCTACGACATCGAACTCAGATGAACGAACCCAGCATGTATACTTGCAGCCTTCGAGCTTTTTGGTCTCTCCGTCTGTTTCGTAATAGCTTAAGAACTTACCTGCCAGTTCGGGTGTGCAGTTATAGCTATCGGTGCTGACAGTTATTTCCTCACCAAGATATGAGAAGTTGTATGAGGTCTCGTCACCTTCTATAAACTTTACACTCTTTGGTACGCTGAAGCTGTAGTCTCCGTTATCGTACTGAACTGTGGCTGTATTATTGTATACACTGAGGCTTTTGATAAGCGCTATGGCGGCGACCGCTGTTACAGCGCCTAATCCGATAATGAGTTTTTTCATTTTTCATCCTGTTATCTTATAGGTTTATTTGAATGTTGTGTTGTCCATGAGTTTCTGAATGTCTGCTGCAACTGTTCCGTCGTCTTCTGCAGGTATGCTTGTGGTAACACACCAGATTATGCTGCCCTTTTCAAAGTAGTATTCTGTGCAGTGGTATGAGAAGACATCCTCTGTATCATAGGTCACGGTAAATGCCTTTTCGCCGAATATCTCGTCTGTACCATGTGCTACTTCCTTTTTCATAAGGTCTTCACTGTATTTGTCAAAGGCGTTGTTCGCCATTTTGTTAGCTGTGTTGAAGTCACGCATCTTTACGGCTTTAAGTGAGTATTTCGACTTTGCCTTGCTGAATGAATCAGTATGTGCGTACATGAAGTTGATGACCTGGAACGCAGAATCCGAAAGGTCGGTATCCTCATTCTGTGCGGCGTACCACTCGGGTTCGTGGTATACCGATACATAATCGTTCTCAACGGTCTCGGCTTCGGTTGGAAGAAGCGTCTCTCCTGTGTATTCCGATGCACTGAGGATATAGTCCGCATAAGCCTTGCTTACTTCCTGAAGTCCGTCGGGATAGCTCATTGCGATGTTGAGAAGGGATACTTCCTTTACCGCATTGTATGTGTCGGTGTGGTAGCACTGCGTAACGTTCGGATCGTTTTCGTCAGCTGCATATTCCACAGTGTATACGACCGAACAATCGTATTTGTCATTCTTGAAATGCTCCCATGATACGGGAGTATCAGCTTCTACGCAGGTATTGATGTATTCAACTGCGTTGGCATCGGCATTCATGTTGAGCGACATGGTCTCACTTATGCCTATCATTATGGGGAAGCTCGTGGCTGTAAATACCAGATCAAAGCCCTCCATATCGGACTTTTTCAGCTCGCTGCTGAGCGAGAAGCTGAAATTATCTGTGCTGTACTGTGTTTCTCCGCCTTTGCTTCTGATAGTTTCCGCCGTAAAAGCATTCTCGGAGCTTTTTTTCTCTGAGGATGAAGAACATCCCACAGATACTGCTGCCGCAAATACAGCAGCGATAAATAATGCGGAGGCATTACGTATTTTCATGAGTAAGATCTCCTTTATTATGCAGTGAGCAGTACTCAGCGCATATGGTTGAAATGCCTTACTTCGTCGATACCCAGTGCCGCTGAGGTACATACCAGTACCAGCGCTGCTATATGCAGGATACCGAAGAAAAAGGTGAAGTATTCATTTGAGTGTATCATCCAGCGTTCGGATTCATGACTCAGTGAAGAAAACTGAGAGATAACACGCGAAAGTGCATGCTCGGCAAGGAATCCTCCAAGCCAGAGCAGAGGAGCTGCCCTGAATGTACGTTTGCAGCGCTTTGCTGAATAGCCTGCATCCACGCAGCCAACAGTATACAAAAGGAACGGACACCATACCAGCTCGGATATGCAGAGGAAGAATATATTCTTTCCCGATATGAATGCATCGGGGTGGAGCTCCTTCATATGTGCGCCCCCGATGCCGCTGAAAATGAGTCCCGAAAAGATAAAGCAGATCATACAAATTAGTATGTACGCCGCGCACAGGGCGGCAGCAAGTACGTATATCTTACGTAAAGAAAGCGATTTATATTTCATGATATTTCCTTACTTTCGGAGATAAAGGGACGAACATAGTCCGTCCCTTCAGGTTTATCAGTGATGGAACAGACGAATGCCTGTGAATGCCATAGCGATGTTGTACTTATTGCATGTCTCGATAACATTGTCGTCACGGATAGAGCCGCCGGGCTCTGCAATGTACTCTACGCCTGATTTCTTAGCGCGCTCGATGTTGTCGCCGAATGGGAAGAACGCATCTGAACCAAGGCATACTCCCGTGTTCTTTGCAAGCCATGCCTTCTTTTCCTCGCGTGTGAATACAGCAGGCTTTACCTTAAAGATACGCTGCCACTCGCCCTCGCGGAGAACATCCTCGTACTCGTCGCCGATGTATACATCGATTGCGTTGTCACGGTCTGCACGGCGGATATCGTCTACGAACTGAAGTCCCATTACCTGTGGGGACTGTCTCAGCCACCAGTTATCAGCCTTCTGACCTGCAAGACGTGTGCAGTGGATACGGGACTGCTGTCCTGCACCGATACCTATAGCCTGACCGTCCTTGACGTAGCATACAGAGTTGGACTGTGTGTATTTCAGTGTGATAAGTGAGATGAGAAGGTCATCCTTCTTGTCATCGGGGATATCCTTGTTATCTGTTACAACGTTTGCAAGAAGCTCGCGGTTGATATCGAGCTCGTTGCGTCCCTGCTCGAAGGAAACGCCGTAAACCTGCTTTGTCTCGATAGGAGCAGGCTTGTAGTTCTCATCCATCTTGAGGATGCAGTATGTGCCCTTTCTCTTGGACTTGAGTATCTCAAGAGCCTCGGGATCGTAGTCGGGAGCGATAACGCCGTCCGATACCTCGCGCTGTATCATCTTTGCTGTGCATACGTCCACCTTATCGGAAAGAGCGATAAAATCGCCGTATGAGGACATTCTGTCTGCACCTCTTGCTCTTGCGTATGCGCTTGCAAGGGGTGAAAGCTCGCCCAGATCGTCTACCCAGTAGATCTTTTTGAGATCGTCGCTGAGCGGTCTGCCGATAGCTGCGCCGGCAGGTGAAACGTGCTTGAAGGATGTTGCGGCACACATACCTGTAGCAGCCTTCAGCTCCTTAACGAGCTGCCAGCCGTTGAATGCGTCAAGAAGGTTGATATAGCCGGGCTTTCCGCAGAGAACTTCGATAGGAAGCTCGCTTCCGTCAGCCATATAAACTCTTGAAGGCTTCTGATTTGGGTTACAGCCGTATTTTAACTGCATTTCATTTGACATGATAATGTCCTCCTTAAAATATATTTATTGTATCGAGCATCAAAGCTCTTCATATTCGTATGTAGTTTTTGTTACGTTCTCGGTCTCGTCATCCTTGTAGGTAGATGTTACGTGGACAAGTCTGCCGCTGCTGTCGAATTCGCGCTCATACAGCATCGTGTTATATACGGAACCGTCCGGATTATATGAGATATCCTCGGTACGGCACTCTTTTCCGCTTGCGGGATCGTATTCACGGTGTGTTTCGCTTCTTTTATAACTGCCGTTTTCTGTGTTTTCGCTTATCGTGACCTCGGTGAGGATCCTGTTTTCGCTGTCATAGGTGTATTTTTCAGTCCTGAAAAGCGCACCGCTGGCGGTATAGCTGCGTACAGTGAGCCTGTTTCCGTTATCATCGTAATCACAGTCGGAATAGTCAGATACTACATTGGAAAGCAGTTCATCTGTTCCTGTTTTATAATAGCTGGAATCTTCAAGGATGATATTGTCATACTCATCATACTTGTATTTTTTCTCCCAGCTGATAATGCCGTCATCGACGTTCTTTACGTTGATCTCACGGCCTTTGTCGTCGTATTCATAATACGTTTCGGAAAGCTGGTAATCTTCAAGGTCATACTTGTAAGTGCAGTCGCCTTTGTCGTTATACTCGTACCTGAGATTTTCATCTACAGTTTCTTCACCGTCGGAACCCACATTGATGATAAGCACAGGATCGTCATGATCGTTGCGGTATTCTATACTGACGGTTGAGATTTCGTCGCGGTATTCGGTCGTTATGGTGACCTTTGTGACTGCATCCGCAGGTATCTCGTCCGAGAGTTCAGGCAGTTCAAAAGGCTCCGTTTCCTCGGGAAAGGAGAGATCAAGATCAGGTGACTCTTCATTTACCTCGTCAGCTGATGCCTCAGAGGACTTGCCTGATGTTTCAGCAGATGATATTTCTGAGTCGGGACCTTTGTCTGTGCAGCCTGCTGTGCATAAGATACACGAAAGACTGAGCAGTAAAGCGGTGATGCGTTGTCTGTTAGTGCGATAGTTTTTCATTTACCCCGATAAACCTCCATTGCTATAAAGCCTCATATTCGTAAGTCAGTTTTGTTACATTCTGAGAGCTGTCATCTTTGTAGGTCTTTGTTGCCTGAGTTACTCTGCCGCTGTCATCAAACTCTCGCTCAATTATGACCGTTGAGTATACAGAGCCGTCCTTTTTATATTTTACAGTCTCTTCAAGGGAAGGAAGCTTGTTGTCAGGGACGTATTCGTACTTTGTCTCGGTAGTTTGGTAATCATCGTCGGGATCAAAGTCCTCTTTTACCGCTTTCTCCGTGAGTCTCTGTCCCTCGGAGTTGTAGGTGTAGCTGTACGTTTTGGACAGGGAACCGTCACTTTTATGTTCGCGGGCAGTGATGAGATTTCCTTCGCTGTCGTAATCACAGTCGGAAAAATCGTCGGTGAAAACGGACATTATTTCGCCTGTAGTATCGTCATAATAGGTAGACTCGTTCAGCAGCAGATTGCCGTATTTATCATATTCGTATCTGCTTTCCCAGCTCAGTTTGCCGTTCTTGGTACACTTCATAGCTGTGTATCTGTTTTCACTGTCGTATTCCGTTGTGGTCTCGTTAAGACTTGATTCTGACAGCTCCCATTCGTAAGTATAGTCGCCGTTGTCGTTATACTTGTATCTGTAGTTTCTTGCAGCTTTGAGAACGTTATCAGAGTCCGGCTCCATTAAAAGCAGTGGATGGTCGTGCTCGTCATTGTACTCAACTCTTACGATACGCGTTTCATCGCCTATTGTCTCGGAAATTGTGACTTTGGTGACTGCTTCCGCAGGTATCTCGTCCGAGAGCTCAGGCAGTTCAAAAGGCTCCTCTTCCACGGGAAAGGAGAGATCAAGATCAGGTGACTCTTCACTTTCCTCAGCAGCTGATGCCTCAGAGGACTTGCCTGATGTTTCAGCAGATGATATTGCTGAGTCGGGCCCCTTGTCTGTGCAGCCTGCTGTGCATAAGATACATGCAAGGCTGAGCAGTAAAGCAGCGATTCGTTGTCTGTTAGTGCGATTATTATTCATTTTCCCCGATAATGTCCTCCTTTTTTATCTCATGGACCTGTTCATTCCGTATGCGAACATTCCTGCTGCCCAGCCTATTACTCCAAGCAAAAACAGTATCGCATACCATTTCAGTATCGTTTTTCCCCGTGAAGGCTGCCTGCACATCTCACGCATCTCACTGCTGAGCGGCTCTGTATAGCCTATAGCTATTGGTCCGCCGATAAACAGCGCTCCGCCTATGAACAGACTCAGTATACTGACTTCGCCTAATGCCGACGATATCCATGTACCAATGCTGCACAGAAAGCTCAGCGCCGCTATTGCTCCGGATACTATCTTCCACTTTTTCAGCTCTCTGATATAGTGTATATCCTCCGATGCAGAAGCTTCCGCACTGACTGCTGCCGTCGCTTTTTTCAGATACAGCTTCGCTCCGCATGAGGGGCAATAGCTCTCATACTTCCCGATGCGTACCTTCGCATCTCCGCCGCACTCCGGACAGCATACTGTCTCATATTCCATTTTTTCGCAGATCTTCGGTCAGTTGTTCTTGTTAACTATGCGAGTCTCCTCTGTACCTGTTTCGAGGTCCACGTAGCGGACAAAGAGAGATACCTTGTTGTCAGCGTTGAGGTTGTTCCAGAGCATGTCTGTGAACTCGTCGATGCTGCCGCTGATGCCTACGAGCTTTGGCTCGCCCTCGAAGCTCGGAAGCGGTGAACCGTCACCCATGTATGTGTGGATGAAGTGTCCCTCGCCTGCGATAGGATTGTTGTAGCTGAATGTGTATCTCTGACATGATTCGGGGTTGCCGTTAGCGCTCTTGAGTATTGACATTGCGTAGTTGAAGCCCTTGTCATCGAAGCGGAGTATTCCTGAGATACGAGGTGTATAGTTAGGAGCATCGTCCTCGAATTCGCGTGTGCGGAGGGACTGCTCGAATGTGAACTGCTTGTCCATGAGCTCGTAGATAGTGTCGGTCTGGTCGCCGTTTGTTACGATGAGCTTGTTGCCGAGTACTCTTACGGGAGCGTAGATTATAAGGTGGGGATCAGTGAGCTTTGAAGGATCGAAAGCCTCTGTGCGGATGCCTCTGCCTTCCTCGATGAATACGCGGTTGCGGCTGTTCTCACTTCTTCCCATGATGAAGTATGCTGTAACTGCGTATTTTCCGCAGTCTGATTTACCTATAACGATACCTCTTCCGGGGTATGCGTTTGAACTGAGTTCTTTTGCAAGATCAAGCTTTATCATAGTGATAACTCCTTTCGGTCATTTGATGAAGAATGTATATATGCAGTCTGCGATCACTGTCACAAGCAGAGCAGCTGCGATGATGTTTATTGTTTTTCGGCTCGGCTTGGAGAGGAGCCGGTCATATAAAGGCTGTACCGCATACATGAATAGCAGTCCGCCGAGTCCGAAACGGACAGAGGTGGAAAGGGCGATACGTGCCTGATAATTGTACTTGTAATCGGCGTAGGTCTGCCACGGCCAGCTTCCTGTGGCGGCTTCGAGTATGTAGCTGGCGGCAAGCTCGATAAGCGTTGCAACCGCCATGCACCCGACGAATATTATCAGCGGTTTGACTATATTCAGCCATTTCAAGTCCTTCTTCCGCATAAGTGCGCCGAAGCACAGCAGGAAGGTGAGTGCGCCTACACCGTATACGGGACAGTAGGGACCGAAGAGAACTCCTCTGTTTGTGAAGCCCCAGCGGTATACTACAACTTCAAGGAAAACCTCATAGCACCAGCCCAGTATCGCATACAGCCAGAAGCAGATGAACAGCTGGGGGACGGTGCGCTTTTTTTCAGCAGTTTTTTTCATATACTTTTTTTCACATATAGATTTTTAGCAGTATAACTGTTGTTTTATGAGAGACGGTCCTTTGCGGACGCTGTTTTATATGTATCAGCTTTTAACGTAAGCCTTGCCGTCGATTATTTCTATCTTGTCCTGACAGAACAGGGATACCGCCTCGGGGAGAAGCTTCCACTCGACGTTTTCCATGATACGGCGCTGAAGTGTTTCGGGAGTGTCGTCCCTTTCAACGTTTACCGTACCCTGTAATATTATAGCGCCTGCATCAGCTTCCTCGTTGACGAAATGTATCGTAGCTCCGCTTACCTTTACGCCGTATGCAAGAGCCGCTTCGTGTACTTTAAGTCCGTAGAAGCCCTCTCCGCAGAAGGAGGGGATGAGTGCAGGGTGGACGTTTATTATCCTGTAGGGATAGGCTTTTGTAACACACTCGTCAAGTATGGTCATAAAGCCTGCAAGTACCACAAGGTCGGCTTTTTCTTCGTTGAGTGCATCAAGTATAGCCTTGCTGTAGCTCACGCTGTCGGAGTATTCCCTGCGTGGGATGACTCTCGAGGGGATATCTGCGTTCTTTGCCCTTTCAAGAGCGTACACGCCTTCCTTTGAGGAGATAACGCAGGTTATTTTTCCGCCCTTGATGATGCCTGACTTTTCAGCATCGATAAGAGCCTGAAGATTAGTTCCGCCGCCCGAAACGAGAACAACTATGTTTTTCATTGGTATCACTTCCTGATAATTGAAGTTCAGACTATTATCTCCAGAACTATGCCGAGTATCACAAGCAGCGCTCCGCCAACGGCAGCCGCTGCGCCTCCGAGGTCTATCTTCTGCTCCTCGTCTGCGAACCAGAATTTATCGGGGACGACGGGGTTGACTCTTACGAGCACCTTTTCACCCACATCGTGCTTGATGAGATATCTCTCGGTATAGCGTCTGTGGACGACCTGTCTGGAGTGTCCGTCATTTTTTTGTATTACAGCGATAGGAGCGTAAAGTCTTCTCATTACGTGTCCTCTCAGCTTTATTTTGTCATCTATTCCTGTTACTTCTGCAGGATATGTCTCGGCGTTGTCTATCTCCTTCTTTCTTACCCAGCAGAAAAATAAGCCGCCTGCAAGAAAGAATAAGCCAAACAGCGAGAATGCGATCATTATGCTGACCTCCTGTTATTCGGGGAATTGTACATGTCCCGGTATTATTTCTGTATCGTCATAGGAAAGGGGGATGTTCTCGTCGATTATCTGCTGACCGTAAATATCGGTTATGCGGAATGTGAAGGGACCTTTGCCCATTTCCATTGACTCGAAGTAATTGTAGGGACGGCGCTGTATCTCTACGAATTCGCCGTCTTTGAGGTATTCCAGCTTTGTTATGGGGTAGCGGTGGTTCCTTACCTGTATACCGCACCAGAATTCGGTAGTTCCTACCTTGTACTTGTAGCATACGGGAGCGTCCGCAGCTGTATCAAGGGGGACTATCTTCCAGCTTACAGGTACTCTGCCCTTCTCTACGGGAGCTATAAGCGGAAATGCATCGGTGTAGAGGTCAAGGTCTCCCTTTTTGCCCTCGGGGAGCTCATCCGTTACCAGCATATTTATGGTGCCCAGTTCGCCTGTAACTTCAAGATATGCACCTGCAAGCTGAGCTTCGTTATAATCGGCGTGGTTCATTGCGACTATCCAGTAATCGTGTGAAACGGGATCAAGCATTGCGTGTCCGCCCACATAGCCTCCGCCGTAGAATGTGCCTTCACCTGTATGTACGGTGCCCTTTGGTTCGAGGATGCAGCTTTCGTCTATAGTGACTTCTGTAGTTATAGGTGTGGTCGTCTCGTCAGTGAAGCCTTTTCCGTGATTAAGAAGGAAGTCTGAAAGCAGTTTCAGCTTCGTTCCGGACAGACCTGTCTGACGTGCAGCCACCAGATCGAATGTGTTGACGATACCGTCGCCATTTATATCCATTGCTGTTTTCTGTGCGGAATCCGCAGTTACAGCTGTTGAGGAAAGCATGATCGCAGCGGCAGAGATCACGGAAATGATCGCTTTTTTCATAGTATCCACCTCGCATTATATATGAAAATGGAAGTAGATCAGCACGATGCCGATTAATATTATGATCGAGGCTGCAACGAATTTATAGGCTGCTTCACGCAGTCTGAAGCCTCTTTGGGAACCGTAGTAGCAGGTCTGGGGAGAGTACTGATCGTATCTTATGGGAATGGTATTTCCGTTTTCAAAGGCGTAAAGACAGTCCTTGTATACGGAAGACATCGCCTTGCAATAGGGCAGCGCAGTCTTAACGTCCATGCCCTCTTCCGTGCGGAAAAGGAGCTGAGGACTGTATTCACGTCCTATGATAGGGATAAAGTGCCATAAATGAACAGTGTACTTTTTGTTTATTGCCGTAACTTCGGCGTCCGCAGGGAGGTATTCCGCTTCGGCTGCCATTTTCCGGCGGCATTGCAGTATACCTGCGGCAATGAGACATATACCCGCTGCTATCAGGACTATGCCCGATATAATGAGAAGGTACATATCAGCAGATGATAACGCCCTCTTCCGACTCTGTCAGCTCGCCGAGGATGTATGCATCTTCGCCTGCTGCCTTAAGTACGGATACAGCCTTGTCTGCGTCGTTCTTGTCAACGCATACTATCATTCCAACGCCCATGTTGAAGGTGTTGAACATGTCACGCTCCGGAATGCTTCCGCTGCGAGCGATAAGGTCGAATATAGGAAGCACCTGAACTGCGTTGCGCTCGATCTTTGCAGCAAGGTTCTTGGGGAGTGAACGTGGGATGTTCTCGTAGAATCCGCCGCCTGTTATGTGGGATACGGATTTTACTGTAACCTGATCTATAAGGCTCATTATTGCCTTTACGTAGATACGTGTGGGAGTAAGGAGAGTTTCGCCGAGAGTAGCTCCGAGGTCATCGAAATGCATAGCGAGGTTCTGCTCGTTCACATCGAAAACGCTTCTTACGAGTGAGAAGCCATTTGAGTGTACGCCGCTGGACTTGATAGCGATAAGAACATCGCCTGCCTTCTGGGTATCGGGCTTAAGGAGCTTATCCTTGTCCACAACACCTACAGAGAAGCCTGCAAGGTCATACTCGTCCTCGGGCATAAGGCCCGGATGCTCTGCTGTCTCTCCGCCGATGAGAGCGCACTCAGCCTGAACACAGCCCTCAGCAACGCCTGAAACGATCTGAGCGATCTTTTCGGGAACGTTTTTGCCGCAGGCGATATAGTCGAGGAAGAACTGTGGCTTTGCGCCGCAGCAGATGATATCGTTAACGCACATTGCTACGCAGTCGATACCGACTGTATCGTGCTTATCCATGATAAATGCTATCTTTATCTTGGTGCCTACTCCGTCAGTACCCGATACGAGTACAGGCTTGTTTATGCCTGTCATATCCAGCTCGAAAAGGCCGCCGAATCCGCCGATGCCTGAGAGTGCGCCCTTAGTCATAGTGCGGGCGATATGGCTCTTCATCATCTCAACAGCCTTGTAGCCTGCGGTAACGTCAACGCCTGCCTTCTTGTAGCTTTCTGAAAAACTGTTGTTCATATAAAAATCCTCCATTTTATTAGCCTTTAGCCGTTAGCCTTCAGCTTTCAGTCTGATGCGCCCTGAAGTGAATACCGTGGACGCACCGTAGCTGAGGCTAATGGCTGACAGCTTAAAGCTGAATTATTCTTGTCCGTTCCAGCAGTAAGTGCAGAGCTTACATTCTTCCATCGGAGCAACAGCTGCAACAGTACCCGGAAGTGACTGGAATTCAAGTGAAGTGAGCTTGAGTCTGCGGCAGATCTCGTCGCGGAGACGTCTGCCTCTTTCTGTATTTGAATCGCTGTATTCTGAAATGTACTTTATACCCTCTGCGCCCTCGAATTCGTCGATTATCTGACGTGCGATGAGCTCCATTTCAGAGGTGCTGCGTGAGAAGTTGAGGTATTTGCAGCCGTACATTATAGGCGGACAGGCAGAACGCATATGTACTTCCTTGGCACCGTTCTCGTAAAGGAACTCTACAGTTTCTCTCATCTGTGTGCCGCGGACGATACTGTCATCCACAAAAAGAAGCTTTTTGCCCACGATAAGCTCGTGAACGGGGATGAGCTTCATTTTTGCCACCTGATTTCTCATGCTCTGATTTGTCGGCATGAAGCTTCTGGGCCATGTGGGGGTGTATTTTATGAACGGTCTTGCGAACGGTATGCCGCTCTTGTTGGCATAACCGATAGCGTGTGGAGTTCCTGAATCGGGAACGCCGCAGATATAGTCCACATCGGGAAGTCTGCCGTTCTTCATATCGTTTTCAGCCATGATCTCGCCGTTGCGTGTACGCATGACTTCTACGTTGATGCCTTCGTATACCGCATTGGGGTAGCCGTAATATGTCCACAGGAAGGTACATATCTTCATCTTTGAGGGATCACCTTCGCTGAGTGTGCGGCACTCGTCTGCTGTAAGTTCAGCGATCTCGCCTGCCTGAAGCTCCTTGTATGTATCGTATCCGAGCTTCTGGAATGCGAAGGACTCGGTTGAAAGACAGAAACCGTCGCTTCTTCTGCCGATGATTATGGGGAGTCTTCCGAACTTGTCCCTTGCGGCGATGATGCTGTTCTTTGTGAGGATGATAAGGGACATTGTACCCTCTATCTTATCCTGTGCATAGCGGATACCGTCCACGAAGTTGTCCTTCTGTGCGATGAGCGCGCCGATAAGGTCGCCTGAATTGATATTTCCGCTGCTCATTGTCTCGAAATTGGCACAGCCGTTTTCAAGAAGCTCGTTTACAAGTGCGTCTGCATTGCGGATGATTCCGACTGTACATACTGCATAGAGTCCGAGCTTTGAGCGGACCAGTATAGGCTGGGGATCTGTATCGCTGATACAGCCGATACAGAGCTTGCCCTTCATTTTTATAACGTCATTTTCAAATTTTGTCCTGAACGGGGAGTTTTCAATGCTGTGGATGTTTCTCTGGAATCCCAGATCCTCGGCATAAGATGTCATACCGCCGCGGCGTGTGCCGAGATGCGAATGATAGTCTGTACCGAAGAAAACGTCAGTAACGCAGTCGTTTTTTGATGCTGCACCGAAGAATCCGCCCATTGCATTATTCTCCCATAAGTCTCTTCATGATTTCCTGATAAGCCTCTTCAACGCCGCCCATATCTCTGCGGAAGCGGTCCTTGTCGAGCTTTTCGTGAGTTGTGCTGTCCCAGAAACGGCATGTATCAGGTGAGATCTCGTCAGCGAGTATGATAGTTCCGTCGGAAGTCTTACCGAACTCGATCTTGAAGTCGATGAGGTCGATGTTGAGCTTCTTGAAGAAGTTAAACATGAACTCGTTTACCTTGAAAGCGTACTTAGCGATAGTGTCGAGCTCTTCCTTTGTTGCAAGACCGAGTGCGAGTGCATAGTAGTCGTTGATGAAAGGATCGCCGAGATCGTCGTTCTTATAGCTGAATTCGAGTATAGGGCAAAGGAGCTTCTTGCCTTCCTCAACACCCATTCTCTTTGAGAAGCTGCCTGCTGCTACGTTTCTGATGATAACCTCAAGAGGAACGATAGATACCTTCTTAACGATAGTCTCACGGTCGCTGATCTCCTCAACGAGATGTGTCGGAACGCCTTCCTTCTCGAGCATCTTGAACATGTAGTTTGTCATTCTGTTGTTGATGACGCCCTTGCCTGAGATAGTGCCCTTCTTCTCGCCGTTGAAAGCTGTAGCATCGTCCTTGTAATCGACGATAACGAGGTCGGGATCGTTTGTAGCGAATACCTTCTTAGCCTTGCCCTCGTAGAGCTGTTCCTTCTTTTCGATGTTTTCCATTTTTAAATTCCTCCTGAGATATTAAAAATTGTGATTGTTTATGCAATTCCGCATCATTGCGGAAATTGTAGGTTTATTCGGAGTCGTCCTCTGTTTTTACGGGAGTTACGACTACTTTTCCGTTTTCGTCCAGCAGGGGAGTAAGTCCCGAAGCTCCCGCACCGAGAGTATTCAGGTAATTCACGCCTGTTTTCTTATCAACGATTATCTGTATTGCGCCGTTCACGCCGAGAGTCTGTTGGGCTCTTATGGCGAATCTTTTTGGCTCTTTTTCTTTACCGAACATGGAATGTTCCTTTCCGTATAATTATACACGCAGCAGCATATCTGCCGCCGACTGCGGTGTACGTGTGATATAGTCCGCACCTGCCTGCGTAAGCTCCTCAACGGGACCGTAGCCCCAGAGAACTCCCATACATTTCAGACCTGTCTTATGCGCGCCGAAAACATCCTGCCTGCGGTCGCCTATCATAAGTACGCTGCTCCTGTCGGTTATGCCCGATTTTGCAAGGACGTACTCTATCACCTCGTGCTTGTAGTCCCTTGAACCGTCAAGCTCGGCTCCGCCGATGATATCGAAGTATGGCGACATGCCGAATCTGTCGGCTATGCGTACTGCGTATACCTCGGGTTTGCTTGTGGCTATCATGAGCCGTTTGCCTGCGCTCCTGAGCCTGTCCAGCAGCTCGGGGATACCGTCGTATACGCGGTTCTCGAAGAGTCCGACGGTGGAGTACCTTTCGCGGAATATCTTTACCGCTTCGGTTATCTGCTCGTCGTTCATGCCGAGAAACTCGGCAAAGGACTGGCGTATAGGCGGTCCGAGGAACTTGTTTGTATCCTCGGGCACTTCAAATCCCATCTGCTTTATGGCGTGTTCAAGGCAGTTTATGATTCCCTCGGTGGAGTCTGTGAGAGTTCCGTCGAGGTCGAAGAGAAGTGTATCAAAGTTCTTCATTACGTAGCAAGTGTAAGGTCGAACCAGTTATCTGTGTTTGAGAACAGCCATTCAAGTCCGCGTCTGCGCTCGAAAACAACCTGTCCGTTCAGACCGCCTGTGGGACAATCCGGATCAACAGTGTCTTTGCGGACAACTGCCCAGCTGTATCTGAAATACAGGTCGAGCATATCGAGTATCTCGTCGATATCTCTCGGGTGGCATTTGTTCTTGAATTCCTCTAAGGTCTGGCAGGAAGATACAAGGCGTACAGCGGCTTCAACGTCGCAAATCTCGTTTGCATCGGTGATATCGTCTACGAGTCCCATTGCCCATGCGATAGCCCAGAAGTCCTCGTATTCCCAGATGACTTCAGTAACGTCCGTACCTGTGAACTTGCCGTTTATAAGGAGCATCTCCTTGGGGTTGAGGTTGAGTTCAAGGCCGTAATGCTGGATAAGTCCGATGAAATAGCGCACCTGATCGGTGTCCTCTGCGCCTATGGCACAGCCGATCTGTGTGGATATGATAGCTGAGAGAGCACGGCGGCATATTGCGTCGAGACTTCTCATATTGACCTGTGATGCAGGCTCTATCATCGGAAGCGCATCGTTGACTCCGATGCCTTTTTCCCTGAGTATTTTTTCTGAACGTTCTTTTCTTTCAGCAGGTGTCATATCAATAACCTCCTTATGTGGGGGATGTTTTTTAATGTATCAGAGAGCTGCTATCTGCTCCTGAAGTGCCTTGTCCTTGGCGATAACGCCGTCAGCCATAGCCTTCTTTTCGGCTGCGAGCTTAGCTGCAAGCTCCTCGTCCGAGATCGCAAGCATCTGTACTGCAAGCACTGCCGCATTTTTTGCGCCGTCTATGCCGACTGTTGCAACAGGTACTCCCGGAGGCATCATTACTGTAGCAAGGAGAGCGTCAACGCCTTCAAGTGCCTTTGACTTCATCGGGATGCCGATAACGGGGAGAGTTGTGTGGCCTGCAACTACGCCTGCAAGGTGAGCTGCCATACCTGCGGCACATATGATAGCGCCGAAGCCGTTTTCTCTTGCCTTTGAAGCGAATTCGCAGGCTTCTGCGGGAGTTCTGTGAGCGCTCATTACTCGGCACTCGAACTCTACGCCGTATTTTTTCAGCTCTGTAAGGGCTGATTTAACAACAGGGAAATCGCTGTCGCTTCCCATGATAACTGCAACTTTCTTTGACATGGTATTATCTCCTTTTTTCATTATGAAGCAGAAGCTGTGGTAGGCTCTATCTTCGGCGACGGATCACCGTCATAGCTTTCATGAGGTCCCGTAGGCTTCTGCGGATCGTTATTGTCATTTTCCTCCGCACTCTCTGTGGGAGGCTCGGGTTTCGGATATTCGGGGGCGCTCTGTAGGAACGAGCCCGAAACAGCGGTGAGGTTGCTTTCGCTGCTGCCGCTGAATTCTATCGATGCACGATATTCGTCACGCATTGTCTTTGCTTCGCCTGTTTCGTCCGAGTAGTTTATCTCGGTGTCGGTTATGACTGAAACGGAGTAATGCGGAGTATCGTCCTCCGACCTTGCGGAGTATATGTATATATCGGGAACGCTTATAAGGCGTTTCGAGAGTATCTTGTGGTCATCGGGGAAGAGCTGCACGAAGTTTCCGTGACTTCCCGTGGTTATGCTGCTGAGCATATCGTCATTGCCGCTGTAGGCGTATTCAAGGTATCTGCCGACGGAATCCGATATCATTTCAAGCATGTTGACGTTCAGCTTTGAAAGCAGTACACGGCTTGATATGTCGAAGGTGTAGCTGCATCCGAGAGTCTCACCCGTTACCGAAGCACTCTTGAAGAGGAAATCCTCAGAGGAAGGCGAGTAGGTGTAGATGCCCTTTGCGGTACTGAGCACAAGCCCGTTGGCGTTGGCAACACAGCTGTCCCATGAACGCCTGAACATCGGTCTGAAGCTGTCACTGTAAACTACGACCGAATTATCGGAATCCGAAACAGCGGTGTAGTAGCTGACCTTGTCTGCGCTGCGGCCGGTTATGCTCCTGTATATAAAAGGTATGATGATATTTCCCTCGTAGTCGATACAGCCGCACATCATGTGTCCGCCTATGCGCTTTGAAGCTATGCAGCAGTTATCGGCTGCGAATTCAAGCGAGTTCCACTCGGGAGCTACGATTATGCGGTCGCTGCCGTCGATGACACCGTAAAGGCTGTTGCTGTCGGAAAATATCCTGTTTCCTTTCGAGTCACTGTCAAGTCTGCGGACTATCTCCGCCTGTGAAGAATTACTGCCTGTGCCTTCGGGTTCTGTATAGTAGAAACGGGTTATGGCTGCTGCAAGGACGATAATGAACATAAACAGCAGAGATACTACAAGTCTGGTGTGCTTGTTCAATACGGTTCACCTCTCAGCGGAGAAATTCAGGCATTTTCCTTTTTGGAGCGGTATATCTCGTCGGTCTCGCTTGCGATGTATATCGGACGGCGTTTTGTTTCGAGATAGGTCTTTGCAAGGTACTGACCGAGTATTCCCGTACAGAAGAGCTGGAGTCCGCTCAGCAGGAATATCACGCATATAGTGGTCGGATAGCCTGCAACGGGATCGCCGAAAACAAGCGTTTTTATGACTGTTATTATCATGAGTATGAATGCGATGATACAGCTGATTATTCCGAGCATAGAGGCGATAGCCAGCGGAGCTGTCGAGAATGCCATGATGCCTTCAAGAGAATACTTGAAGAGTCCCCAGAAGGACCATGATGTAGTGCCTGCGGGACGCTCTACGTTCTCGTAGGGGAGGTACTTTACCTTGAAGCCTACCCAGCTGAAAATACCCTTTGAGAAACGGTTATACTCGGACATATCGAGTATCGCATCCACCATCTGACGTGTCATGAAGCGGAAATCCTGAGCACCGTCAACGATCTCGGTCTGGGATATCTTGTTCATGATCTTGTAGAATTTCATTGCGAACCATGAACGTATCTTTGATTCGCCTTTACGGTTCACACGGCGTGTGGTAGCGCAGTCGTACTCTCCGTCCTTTACATGGCCGTACATTTCGGGAAGAAATGCAGGGGGATGCTGTAGATCGGCGTCCATTACGACAACGTAATCGCCCTTTGCGTTCTTAAGACCTGCGTACATTCCCGATTCCTTGCCGAAGTTACGCGAGAAGGAAATGTATCTTACACGCTTGTCCTTATCCGCAAGCTCGCGGAAAATTTCGAGGGTGCGGTCCTTTGAACCGTCGTTTATAAACAGGAACTCAAAAGTGAGTTCGGGCCATTTTTCAGACATGCCGTTTGTTACTTTAATTATCTCCTCATAGAACATCGGGAGAACTTCTTCTTCGTTGTAGCATGGCACGACAACTGAAACGAGTTTCATGAAACTCCTCCTTTTGACATACATTTATAATAATTAAACGGAGCTTTATTCTCTGTCTTTAATCAATACACTTTTATTATACTACAAAACACTCAGCACTGCAAGAGAAAAATGAAAAAAATACAAAAATGTTTCAAAGAGAACTGCTCATCACGGAGAGGGTGATTATTAATTGAGAAAAACAGATTACAAAAAGAAAAAAATAATTATCTCGGATAATGTGAATGTTATTCAGTTATTTCAAACAGTATGTGGAGTTTTTGACAAAAAACACTATAACGTTTTGTTGTTTTCTCCGAAAAAATTGAATTTGGTATAATTTTACGTGGTTATTTTTAAGAAAGTGTTGATTTTTTTTGTCGCATAATGTATAATATAAATATATGGAGTCTGCGTTTTCTTATGCTGTAAGGAGTATACAGTTGCTCCCTCGGGGAGCTTTCGGAGTAAAAAAGCAGCTCAATCGGATGAATTCGGCTTACGCTGCCGTGAAAGCGGTGTCCGTGCGGTTTTTTGACGGACGGAAAGGAGAATCGTTATGATGTATATAACACTTGTTACCACTTCTTTCAATGACGAGGTACATGGCACCAGTAATGATAAAAAGACGGGCTGCGGTATAAACCTTCTCAAGCCTGAAAACGTTACTCGTTTTCGCAGAGGCGACAGGATGAAGGACCTTAAGGAGATCACCTGTGAAAAATGTAAGGAACGCATAGCCAAGGAGATCATAAGATCTGATAAAAAAGAAATGGCTAAGCTCATGAAAGAGGAAAAACAGCGCGCTAAGATGGGCCTTAGCGACGAGGGTATCGTTCCTCTCGGAAATACTACTGCAAAGATAACCGCTGCTCCCGAAAAACAGGTCAGCGAAAGAGCTTTCAAGCCTGAGCCTTTCCGTTCGCCGTTCAGCGATCCCGAGCCTGAACCGAACAACGTTCCCGAGGAAGAAGTTGTAAAGATCCCCGGAACAAATGTCGCTATGGACAATACCCTCTCTCAGTTTGCTATAAATGTTCCCGAGGAACCGGAAGAGGAGATCGCTTCAGAGCCTGAAACAACTGACGATTTCCTTGCTCAGTTCGCAGTTCACGATACAGAAGAAGCTCCTGCAGCTTCTGCTCCCGTTTCACCTCAGAACGATTTTCTTGCTCAGTTTGCTATACCCGCACAGCCTGCTCAGCCACAGCAGCCTGCACCTGCACCTGCTCCCGCAATGAACGGCAACCAGCTGCCACAGGGCAATGATATCATGAGCATGTTTGCTATAGGTTCTCAGAGCAATGCTCCAGAGCAGCAGAACTCATATGAGGCTCCGCAGAGCAACTATGGCGCTCCACAGAATAATTACGGTGCACAGCAGAACAGCTACGGTGCTCCGCAGAATAATTACGGTGCACAGCAGAACAGCTACGGCGCTCCGCAGAATAATTACGGCGCACAGCAGGCACCTCAGTACAATAACGCTCCTGTACAGGAAGCTGCTCCTGCTGCAAACGAGTGGGATTCAGTTGCTAATCAGCTCTTCGGATATAACAACATGACAGAGGCAAATGCTCCTATAGCTCCTACAGCTCCTGCATTATCTCCCGATGAGCCTGCTGAGATGGCAGAGCTTGCCCCTGCACCTGTTATCGACGATATAGAGTCCGCAGCAGCTGCCGCCGCAGCTACTCTCGGCGGATACAAGGCTCCTACACGCGAAGAGGGCAACAGCATCTCTGCAAGAGCAGTTGCGGCTGCAAATGCTCTTAAGCAGCCTCTTATCGATGATATAAATCCTTCACCTTACAGTAACCTCGGCGAGGACTTCGGTGTCCGTGAGGAAGAGGAGATCGTGCCCGAATACAACGAGACTCCTGTTGTTGAAGAAGCTCCCGTTCAGCCCGAGCTTCCTCCGCTGGATTACCTCGAGCCTGTTCAGCCTGCTGCTCCTGTTCAGCAGAGCGCACCTGTACAGCAGACGGCTCCCGTTCAGCCTGCACAGCCGAAGAAGCCTTCAGTTCCGAGAACTGTTGCAAAGGCTTCAGAGGGCGAAGAGCCTTCGGGACAGATCGTTTCCGTACCTCAGTTCGCAGGCTATGACCTCGATAATAATCCTGTATATACATACATCCAGATGCAGATATCAGGCTATGACGAGAACGGTCAGCCTATACTCGCTCCTATCCCCGGTCAGCAGGCACCTGTTGATCTTGAGTTCGCTCAGAAGAGCGGCGCTGAGATCATCGATCCCGAGGATATCCCTTACAACCGTATGACTCCCGGACAGAGGATCGCTGCCGCAGCTGCTGCAAGAGGAAATGTCCCTGCAACCGCAAACATCTCAAAGATCGCTGTTCACGAGCATACAAAGGCTACTTCTCAGGCGTTTATACACGCTATCTCAGAATCAAAGGAGTATGCTAACCAGAGCCTTACAGATACTCAGGGCATGGTCCAGAGATCACGTGTTATCAATTCCGTTGAGGATGTTCTCTCAGAACTGGGTGACAGTTCCGCAGCTATCCAGCGCGACCAGAGAGCTGCTGCCGCTGCCGCAGCTGCTTCAAAGACTGTTGCGACTCCTCAGTACAGCGAATTCAAGCCTAAGAAACCTGCTCAGAAGTCACCTTATCGTCCGGCGAATACAGGCGGTTATAATTCCACATTCAATTCGTCCCCTTACGATAACGACTACAGCAGACCTATGACAAAGGCTGAGATCAAGGCTCAGAAGAAGCAGGAAAAGATCGATGCCAAGTTCAGAAAAGAAATGGCAAAGAGAGGCTATTGATAGCTTTATCACTTAATAAAATAATTCCCCCGCCGCACAGCGGGGGAATGGTATAAATAGGGGATTTCCCTACAGAAATATAATGTAAATGAGGTAGAAAATATGGCTTACAATGATATCCTTGAAGAACTCCGCTCACATATGGGCGACGATGCAGAAGCAAACGAGAAGTTCCTTAAAGAAGCAGGCGAACGCTATGCCCATGAGAGCAATTATGACGCTGTTAAGGCTGTAGGCGAGCTACTTATGGAGAATATGCCCGAGGAACGCAGAAACGAGATCATCCGCCTTACTCATATCGACGGTGTGAGAATGGACGAGATCTACAATCAGGTAAATCAGCTTATTTCCGAAAAGAAACTGATAGAGGCTAAAAGCCTTGCTGAAAAGCTCTATAAGAAGGTAACTGTTGACTTCGCAGAGACTGATAAGGTAAAGTTCGTTTCACTGAGAAACCCCTTTGAGGATAATCTCTGTCAGCTCCTTTTCCCTTCGGAAAAGACTCTTAACCGCACTCCCTTTGATTTCTGCGCTTATCTTGCTACTTATGCTTTCATTCTCGTTGAAACAGGCTCTACTATAGACGCTCTCCCCATCCTCGAAAAGGCTATAGAATACAACCCTGTTGACGTGGGACCGCTCTTTGAAATGGCTGAAATATTCAAGCTCATCAAGAATAAAAAGCGCATGATAGAGGTAACTCAGCAGACTCTTAAGGTCGCTTCTTCACCTCTCGCTATTGCACGCTGCTATGCTAATATGGGTTATATGCTTACAGATTTTGCCGAGTATGAGGACGCTGTCGTGTTCTATACCGCAAGCGCTATGATGGCTCCTAATCCTGCTATCCCAAGAGAGATACAGCATGTTGCTGACCTTAAGGGAACTCCTGTAAAGGTTCCTCCGCAGGAAACTGTCGTTGAGACCATGAAGAAGTACGGTATGGAGTTCGGTCCCGATAAGAACGTTATATCTGTGGCTGCACAGCTCTCTATGCACTTCCTCAGCGAAAACGATATCCCCAATGCCCTTCAGGCTCTGAAAATGACATTCAACCTTACTCAGGATGAAAGCGTTAAGAAGCTCATACTCAAGTATGATCCCAAGGCTGCAACGATGAAGCCTTATGCAGAGAGCGAAAAGCCCGATATCAAGCAGACTGTTAACGATAACCCCGAAGAGTAATAATGACGGTGTGTCATGGGGCAATGTATATTCAGATATCCTATCCTCATGATACATCAGACCGGGAAATAATAGCGGGCGAGCGGAACTCGCCCCTACATAAAAAAACGATTTGTAGGGGCGCTTTCCGAGCGCCCCTCATATGTTCTTATCAGATTCCGTTTTATGATACTGCTATAATTACAACAGAAAAGCCATAGTACCACTGTTTTTGGTGGTGCTATGGCTATTTTTTATGCCTAATTGTGCTTGCTGATAATTATATTTGCAAGGATGTACGCCAGCTGTAACATTACCGATGCAATGAAGGGTATCGAACCTGCCGCAACGCTGAATCCTCTTCTGCTCTGTTTTGGTGTGGTAGAGGGGAGACGGTTGTTTACCATGAAGGATATCAGCATGATAAGTCCGAATACTGCTCCCGCTATCATTATCATTTCAATTGCAAAGAGGAAGAACATATCGTCTGTATCGCTTACCTCTTCCAGTATCGTTGAGAAGCTGTTAAGGAATATGTGGACTATTACCGACGGGATTATCGAACCGTGTTTCAGCGTTATGTGTCCTAGGAAAATACCTATTGTGAACGCAAGGATGAACTGCGGTATATTGCCGTGGGCGAGTCCGAAGAAGAAAGCTGTTGCAAAAACTGCGAAACGCTGGTTAGCCTTGCCGAGTACCCGAAGAAGCATACCTCGGAAGAAAAGTTCCTCGGTTATGGGAGCGATTATGCAGGTGTATATGGTCAGGACCGCAAAGCCGATGCCTGTTTTTGCGTAGTCGCTCGTGTCCACGGGATTCGATGCATAGCCGAATTCCTCCATTATCTCGCTTATGCCGTTGCCTGCAAAAGCTGATACTGCCCATAGAAAAAATGCGGCACAGCAATACTGAACGGCGGTCCCGAGACCGAAATCACGGGTACGTATCAGCTGAGAACCTTTGATACCTGCCCATTTCAGTCCCACGAAGGCGAATACAACGTTGCATATCAGATATACCAGCATATTCAGTCCCGAAGATATCGAGCTTCCGTTCATATACCGATGTATGGAGGTCATGGTCGCGCCATTGTTCATCATAACTATTATCCCTGCAACAAGCTCCGCAAGAGCGGTTATCAGCAGGTAGCTTGCGCCGAACTGGAACAGTGTACACCAGCCGCCTATGGAGTAATTCCTGCGCAGGTTCCTGCGTTCGGAATAGTCGGGTTCAAGTGGGAGCGCGTAATCCGCAACGGTTATATTCGGCTCTATTTTGCTGTAATCACCGCTGAAACCCTTGTATTCCGTCGGGTTGTCAAACGGGTCGTATTGGTCGATCGCGGCTGCCCTGAGACGTTCCTGCTCCTTTTTTTCGAGTTTCTGAGTAAGGCTGTATATCTCATGGTTCAGCATCGCTATTTCCGCCCTGTAGTGTTCGGGGGTTATATTATCCGACATTGAACTGTTTTCCTCTCTTTCTATTCGATTATTCTTATTTTAACATATTTCTCACCGCTTGTAAAGAGGTATCGCATCAGGCGCACAGAGTGTACCCTTTTAATTCATAATGCTTAATTAATGTGTTCCCTGACTGGGACGAATTTGAATTGTAGAGGCGCATTACGTGCGCCCGTTGGTAAACGGATAATTACCCACAAACCTGAAATCCTGTAGGGGCGGCGCTCTCCTGCACTTAAGGCAACACCGCACAAAGCCTGCCTGACGGCTTTGCACTGATTCTGCTTACATATTTTTCGTCATCTTGCACAGAAATCCCTTGACATACATCAGTATGCCTTCGGAATTTCTATACAATCTGACGAAAAATCTGTCGGCGCATCTTCAGCACAAGCTTTGTGCGGTGATGCCTTAAATATTTCTGGAAATTGATTTTCGTCAATTTGGCAATATATCGGGAAATGTGCCGCATCGGGAATAAAAACTGCAAAAAAATTTTTTTCTTATTCAACCTTTTTAGGTTGAATAAGTGCCTTTTCCGCACCCCTTATGAACGGTGATGTTCATATGAAACAGTAAAGGAGGTAATGGCTATTTCAAACAAGTTAAGCAATGAGGAAAAGCTGTTCTGCTGCTTCTATGTCACCCTCGGAAGTGTGGGCGAAGCTGCTGTGAAGGCAGGCTTCAGCAGAGAAAATGCTCTCGAAGAGGGCATAGCATGTCTCAGGGACAAAAGGTGCAGAAGGCTTATCAGCGAACTGAAACAGCTTCTCGGCGGCGAAAGCTGCGTGGTATCGGGACTTAAACGTCTTGTTTTCGGAAGCTGTGCGGATGCGGTCAGTCTTGCATTTGCAGATGAGCTTCCGCCAGGTCACGTCATAGATAAGCTGGACCTTTTCAACGTCTCTGAGATAAAAAGGGTAAAGGGCGGGGGAGTTGAGATAAAACTCTTCGATAAGCTGAAAGCCCTTGAAAAGCTCTATGAGATCGAGACTACTCTCAGTGACCGCGGAAGGTCCGATAGTCTCATCGAGGCGCTGGCGGCTTCTGTCGGGGAGGCGGACGATGCTGATCAGATTCTCACCTAAACAGCTCGTTACCATGAACTGGTGGCTGGATGAACGCTATAGCTCAAATGACGCACTTATCTGCGACGGCGCTGTCAGAAGCGGAAAGACCTTTTCCATGTCCCTCGGATTTGTTATGTGGGCAAGCTGCTCTTTCAGCGGCAATTCCTTCGCAATTTGCGGCAAGACCGTCACTTCCCTCCGCAGGAACGTTATAACTCCGCTTATCTCTTTCCTGTCGGCTCACGGATTTACTTGCAGCGAGAAGATAAGTGCAAACTACATCGACATATCCTTCCACAGCAATACCAACCGCTTTTACCTGTTCGGCGGCAAGGACGAGGGTTCAGCCGCACTTATACAGGGCATTACTCTTTCAGGTGTGTTTCTGGACGAGGTAGCTCTTATGCCCCGTTCGTTCGTGGAACAGGCTCTTGCAAGATGCTCCGTAAGCGGTTCGAGGATGTGGTTCAACTGCAACCCCGATAATCCTTCACACTGGTTCTATAATGAGTGGATAAAAAAGGCGGAGGAGAAAAATGCACTTTGCCTTCACTTTACTATGGACGATAATCCCTCGCTTTCCGAAGCCGTCAAGGAGCGCTACAGACGTATGTACTCGGGCAGCTTCTATGACAGGTTCGTCCTCGGCAGGTGGACTGCCGCAGAGGGTGTTGTCTACCCTATGTTCAATGCAGAAAAACATGTGTACAGCGGAGAGGTCGAATGTGAAAGCTTCGTTATCTCCTGCGATTACGGTACTGTCAATCCCTCGTCCTTCGGTCTATGGGGACTGAGCGGCGGAGTCTGGTACAGGCTCGGGGAATATTACTACTCCTCAAAGCGTGAAGGCTCTTCCCGTACAGACGAGGAGCACTATGCCGCTCTGGAAAGGCTTGCAGGCAGTCACGATATTTCAAGGATCATCGTAGATCCTTCTGCCGCAAGCTTCATCGAGTGTATCCGCAGGCACGGCAGATTCAGAGTGGTAAAGGCTGACAATGACGTTATATCGGGGATAAGAAAGGTAGGAACTGCTCTTAAGCAGAACAAGCTCCGCATACACGAAAGCTGCAAGGATATAATAAGGGAATTCTCACTGTATCGCTGGAACGAAAAAGCAGGTAACGATGCTCCCGTTAAGGAGAACGATCACGCTATGGACGACCTGCGCTATTTCGTTTCCGATATGCTGAGACACAGCGGAGAAGATGCACCGATAGTAATGTCGGTTGCCCGCTGAAAAACGCATCACCGTTCAATACATCTGTAAGGAGGAAAAATGAAACTTTTCAAGCGTAAAAACGACAGGGCGGCTCCCGAGCTCATCCCTGCATCAAGAGAAGCGGAAAGCTGTCCCGTACTTCCGTTTTCGGCGGATCCCGTTGAGAAGGAGCTTTTTGACAGGCTCCGCCGTGCAGTACCTATCGTCGATGCGGCGGTCATGAAGATAATCCGTCTTACCGGCGGCTTCAGGCTGGTCTGCTCGGATGAGAAAATGCAGGCGGCTCTGGATGAGTTCTGCGATAATGTTCCCGTAGGTCTTACGGGACGCTCGGTAAATACCTTTGCGGACAACTTCCTTGACAGTCTGCTGACCTACGGCTCGGCAGTAGGTGAGATAGTTCCCGACACGGACAATTCACGTATTGCAGGACTCTGGATAGCCGATCCTTCAAGGATAACGGTATCGGCAGGAAGCTCGCCCTTTACAAGGGAATACGCCCTGAGACAGAGCGATGGCAGCGTGAAGAAGCTCACTCATCCCGAAAACATCATCTATGCTTCGCTTACAGGCGGTGTTTCACTGCTTCGTGGACTGCCTGCGCTCAGCGGCATACTCATGAGGATCTATCAGTGCATCGGTCAGAACTTCGACCGTGCAGGCAATGTCCGCTACGCTGTTACATACAAGCCCGAAAACGGCTCGGAGCTTACCAATACCCGTGAACACGCCATGCAGATAGCAAGAGAGTGGGCGGACGGTATGAACTCCGCAAAATACGGTCAGGTCAAGGACTTCGTTGCAGTAGGGGATGTGGATATAAAGGTCATCGGTGCTGACAATCAGTTCTATGATACGAATATACCCGTCCGACAGCTTCTTGAACAGATAGTGGCAAAGCTCTCTATACCGCCTTTCCTGCTGGGACTCAGCTGGAGCAGTACCGAGCGTATGTCCTCTCAGCAGGCGGATATACTCACCTCTGAGCTGGAGTATTACCGCAGACTTTTAACTCCCGTCATCCGCGATATAGGACGCTCTTTCCTGCGTTCGTCAGGTTCGGACGCCGACTGTACCGTTGAATGGGAGAACATCAACCTGCAGGATGAATCAGTCCTTGCAGAAACAAGACTTAAGAACGCTCAGGCGCGTGAAATTGAACTGCGTCTCGGCGATGAATAACAGGAGGTAAATTATGTATAACGATATCAGACTTGAAAAAGGACTCTATAATCTCAGCGGAAAATCCTTCACAGCTGCCCTTGAGGAGCTTGATCCCTCATCCGCTTATCTCGGCACTCCCCTTGAACCTCTCGATGCCTTCGAGCGTCAGCTCAAGCGCTTCAACATCAGGGTAAGCGGTCCCGACTGCGATAAGGTCGAGAAGTTCTTCTCATCTACCGAGACCGCTGTACTCTTCCCCGAATACGTGACAAGATGCATCAGAAAGGGCTTCGATGAAACTGTACTTGCATCGGTATGTGCTGCAAAGACCGTAAGTGAGAGCAGCCAGTATCTGGGCTGCGTTCTCACAGATACGGCTCAGTATACCACAACCACACAGGCTCAGCTCCTTCCCGAGGCTACTGTTTACGAGGGTACAACTCCCGTAACGCTGGAGAAGTTCGGCAGACGCATCAGCGCTTCCTACGAGGCTGTGAGAAAGCAGCGCCTTGACGTATTCGGCGTTATGCTCAGAAGCATCGGCGTGAAGCTTGCTTCATCCGTAGTGAAAAAGGCGGTAACTGTCCTTGCGGAAAATGCACAGGGAATCTCTACTTCCGACCTTACTTATGCGGACCTTGCAGAGCTTTACGGTCAGTTTGAATACTTCGATATGACGGCTGTTATCGCTTCTCCTGCAAACGCTTCAAAGATAGCCGCTATGGAGCAGCTCAAAAACACCCGTGCGGATAACGACGGACGCATCGTACTTCCATTCGGTTCCGAACTTATCAAGTCCTCTGCGGCAGCGGATTCAACTATCATCGGCATCGATAAGAGCTTCGCACTTGAATTCATCACAAGCAGTGACCTTGTACTTGAAACCGACAAGCTCATTGACCGTCAGCTGGATCAGATAACCGTATCTATCACCTGCGGCTTCAGAAAGATCACACCTGAGGCAGTAAAGGTTCTTACTATCAGCTGATACATGTTTTGAGGGAACGTCCTTCGGGACGTTCCCGCCTTCAGAAAGGAGTGATATTGTGGATCAGAAAACACTTGATCTTATCAATAAATTCACACGCCGTCCCTTTACCGAGGAGGAGCTGTTCGTGTTCTCTGTAGTCCTCTGCGATAACGATATAGACCGTGACAACGAACGCTTCTCCGATGATGCGCTTGTTTCACTTAAGGACCTCTTCATCGGCAAAACAGGCATATTCGACCACGATTCCGCCGCTTCTAACCAGAATGCACGTATCTTCCGCACGGAAGTTGTTACCGATGAGGAACGCTCCACAAAGTACGGCAAGCCATATAAGTACCTTAAGGCTATGGCTTATATGGTCAGGACGGATGAGAATTCCGCCCTTATCGCCGAGATAGACGGCGGCATCAAAAAGGAGGTAAGCATCTCATGCTCGGCGGCAGGACGTATCTGCTCGGTGTGCGGCTGCGACAAGAATGTTTCCCAGTGCAGTCACGTTAAAGGAAAGAGCTATAACGGTCAGCTCTGCCATACTGTTCTTACCGACATAACGGATGCATACGAGTGGAGCTTCGTAGCTGTACCTGCACAGGTCAACGCAGGCGTAACAAAGCGCTGTACCTCCGGGGAGCATCACTCTGCACCCGTTGAGCAGGAGAGCAGCAATGACCGTCAGCTCAGAAGCGATATCCGCCGTCTTGCATACTTCACAGGCGGACTTGCGGCAGCTGAGGCTGCGTATATAATTACCGAGGGTATGGAGACCGAACGTCTTGTGTCCCTTAAATCCGCATATGAAAGCGCTCCCAGAAGAAAGGGCATAACCGTTCAGCTCATGCCGCAGACCGAAGAATCGGACGATAACTGCTTTACCGTCAGATAGGAGGGAATATGAACTTAGAATCCGTAAAATCACTGTTTCAGCTTTTCTCGGGTGAGGAACCCAATGAGAAATATGCTCCCGTTATCACCCTTGCCATGACCGAGGTGACACGTCTTCTGCGTCCCGATGCGGACGCATCGGATGTGCGCCTTGACTTCCTTGCGGCTGCCTTCGCAAATTACCGTGTAAGGACTATTCTCTGTTCGGCGCAGTCCGACAAGGTGACTTACGCAGGAAAAATGGTGACTCCCGAGAATGATTCTTCCCTTGCCTATGCGGAAAAGCTCCTTCGGGACCACTGCGAGCTCTGCTCGGACCTCATTTACCCTTACTCATTCATTTTCATCGGCGTTTCGGGAGGTGAAAGGCTATGATAAGAAACATCATCGAAAGTCTCGTGACAGAGCTTAGAAACAGCGGCGTCACCGAGATATACAGTGCATTTGATGCCATACCCGTAAGCCGAAAGAGCAGCGGTTTCTTCACTGTTGCGGATATAGGCGGTTTCGAGTGCGGCAGACCTATCTATTCGCAGTACACCGTGTTTATGCCATTCAAGTCCGAGGTACTGCTTTCCGTTACAGCTCCCGAGGATAGCCGCCTGGACAGGCTGTATTCCTACTTCGGCAGCGATATCGAACCTGTTCTGCTCAGTCTCTCAGACCTGGACTGCCGCCTCAGCAAGGTCACTGTAAAGCACGATTCAAATATCCGCCGACTTGTGCTTACGGCTTCTTTTTCCGTCTGCGGAGTTGAACGCATAGAAAGGAGCGGCGAATGAAAGATACACCTTTCAATGTACGTGAGGCAGTGCCAGTAACTCTCGGCAGCCTGACACTCTACTGTGAGGAATTCCGTGTTACCGACTCGACAGCGTGGTTCGAGCAGCCTACGGTAAGCGGCGATACCGCCATAACAAATTGCTGCCGTCATGCCAAAAAAATCACCCTTACGGGCAGAGTCGCAGAGGAGGATACACCTCTCGGGTTCATCATTGCAGCGGACTCTGCGGCAGGTACTTCAAATGTCTACTCATTTACCTACAGGGGAGCGGTTTTCAGCGGCTGCAGGGTGGCTTCATTCACCGCAGAGGATAAGGGCGGACCTTTCTTTTATGTGTCCGTGACGCTCATTTCCTCCGAACCCGTTACCGCTGCGGAGGTGGTCTGATATGCAGGCACAGATTGTGTTCCGCAATGAACAGGGCATCGATATCACGGAAAGCTGCATACTCGCTTTCACCTTCCGAAAGGATGCCTATACGCCTTATACGTCCCTTACGGCACGATTTATCGCACATGATACCGTACCCTCACAGGTAACGGAGGTTCGGTTCATCTTAGGCGGACATCTTATACATCACGGTACAGTGGACAGCCTTACGGTTGAGGAAGCGGGAGGAGTCAGAACGGGAGTTCTCAGCTCACAAAGCTTCACTGCTATGCTTGCACAGAATCAGCTTGAACCGGGACTGTATACCAATATCTCCATTGACAGTCTTATGGATAACATGCTGCCCATCCCTTATGTCACCCATGAAGCAAGCTCCGACAGCAGCGGCTATATCTACGTGAAAAAGGGCTCAACACTCTGGGACGGCATCGTTAATCTGTGCTACAAGAAAAGCGGCAGATTCCCATATATCCACGGTACAAACTGCGTGATGTTCAGTCCGCTCGCACAGCCTGCGGACTACTCCTACGGAAGCGGCGATATGCTTTCTGTGGGAAGCGCTCTTGCGGAGAAACGTCTTGTGAGCGACTTCCATATGGCTGACATAGACGAGCAATACGGCAGCTACGATCTGAACGATCACGATGTTACCGCAAGAAACATAGTTCGTCACCGCTGGTTCGACCTTGATATGCAATTTCTGTACGATCCGCAGAAGGCTCTGACCTACCGAAGCAGCTTCGCTTCAAGAGCGTGGCGCAGACATTTCTGTACGTATAACGGTTACAACGGCGAGGATATCGGCGATAATGTGACCTTTGACAGCATCGTGCAGAAGCCTGTGGGTTCCGTTGTCATAACAGGCGGACGAAACGGTATAATCACCGAAGTATCGGTATTCAACGACAAATTTTACCCTGTTTGAGCCGGTGCGTGGACTTTCGATCACAGACATTTCTGTTTATGCTGAATTATATAGTATAATTAATTTCTTTGATATGTACAGATGTAACAACAATATATAGCTAAATACACAAAATTTTTATACATAAGTCAAAGTTAACTATGTGCAACAAACGAAAAATATTTCTTGTAACGTGTTATAATTAATAACAGAGATGTCGACAACTCAGAAAATACTATAAAGGATAATGATCAAAATGAACAAGAATTTTAAAAAAATCGCAGCATCTATCGCAGCAGCAGCTCTCTGCGCTGTTTCAGCAATGTCAACAACTCTCAATGTAAATGCAGCAGAATCCAACAAGCATTCAACATTCAGAACTTATTTCTATTACAATGCAAGCTTAGATAAGACTCATGCCTTTGATAAGCTTGAAGTAAGCTTTTTCACATATAATGCATGCCCTGTACAGGGACCAGGCTCACACGGTCCTGCTCGTACATATGATAAGGACGCTCTCTATAACTTCGACTGGTCCCTTTACGGAAGCGGTTCGCAGTACGGTGAACTCGGTATCCTCGACCTTAAAAGATCAGACCCGACTGAGACGAGAAAGAGCGGAATGCTCTTCAAAATGGTAACAGAAGCCTATGACAATGCAGAGCATCCTCTTTCGTGGGCTATCGGAACAGGTTCTAATAATGCAAATCACAGAGTTGAATACTGTTATAAGATCCTTGATAAAAACAATAACCTTATCACAAGATCTGCTAACTCACAGTATGAGTCAAAAGCTTATACAGATACCGACTACAATGTTTTGAAGAACCCTATCTGCGTAAAGGCGTTTACTATTCGTATCGGTGATATCAATAACGACGGCGTTGTTAACACTACCGATCTTAACTTACTTAAGAACAACAAATATAACACTACTGACTACTTTAACAAAATGGAACTCAATGGCAAGAAGTTATCATACTACGCTGCTGATATAAACGGCGATGGTTATGTTAATGCTAATGACCAGGCATTGCTCCAGAGCTATCTCAATGGCAATTTGAGACTTGTTAACTGTCAGTGCTCCTGATAACCGATTATTGTACAGACGAAAGGGCTCCCGTTCATCGGGAGCCTTTATTATTTACAACTGTATGCGTTAGAAAGTTCACGGAACAACTGAGATACAGCTGAACTGCACGCTTTTTTACACGTAAACACCGTTATTCTGCACATAATTCCGCAGAAACCGATCCTCTTTTTCTACCCAATTTTCTCGAAATCAAGCACGAGAACACGAGAGAAAACGAGAAAACAAGAGAGAAATCATGAGAAAATACGATATACTTTGAAAAAAATCCGAAAAACCTATTGACAAATCACTCCTTTTCGTTTATAATAATTCTTGCACTGTCGGGAATTCGGAAAACTCCGTACCTGACGAAAATAATTCTAACGGAGGAAATTATTATGTCAACTACACTGGCTAAACCCGCTGAAGTAAGCCGCACATGGTATATCCTTGACGCTGCAGGTCAGCCTCTCGGCCGCGTTGCAGCTAAGGCAGCTCACATTCTCAGAGGTAAGCATAAGCCCACCTACACTCCTAACGTAGACTGCGGCGATCATGTTATCGTTATCAACTGCGCTCAGGCTGTTCTCACAGGAAGAAAGCTCGAGCAGAAGAAGTACTACTGGCACACAGGCTGGATCGGCGGTCTCAAGTCCATTTCTTACAAGGACATGATGGCTGATCAGGCTGACAGAGCTATGACTATCGCTATCAACGGTATGCTCCCTAACAACAGCCTCGGCAGAGCTCAGCTCAAGAGACTCAGAACTTATAAGGACGCTAACCACAAGCAGGAAGCTCAGAAGCCTGTTGCTTACGAGTATTAATAAAGGAGGGCTTTTCAAATGTACGAATCAAAGGTTAAATACTACTACGGAACAGGTAGAAGAAAGCACTCCGTTGCAAGAGTTAGAATCTACCCAGGTTCAGGCAATGTTACTATAAACGGCAGAGGCATCGATGACTATTTCGGTCTCGAGACTCTTAAGCTCATCGTTCGTCAGCCTCTCGCTCTTACAGACAACCTCGATAAGTTCGATATCGTTTGTACTGTTGCTGGCGGCGGCGTTACAGGTCAGGCTGGCGCTATCAGACACGGCCTTTCACGTGCTCTCCTCGAGTTCGATGCTGAGCTCCGTCCAACCCTCAAGAAGGCTGGATTCCTCACTCGTGACCCACGTATGAAGGAGAGAAAGAAGTACGGTCTCAAGGCTGCTCGTCGTGCTCCTCAGTTCTCAAAGAGATAATCAGATACCTCAAAACCTGCGTTATTACGCACTTTGCGAGTGGCCAAAAACTCTTTGGTCAACATTTGGTCAATTCAAAACCTCCTTGTTCACGCAGGGAGGTTTTTATTTGCCTTTACGCAAGGCACAGCTCGATCTGCTCGGCAGTTCGGGCTTTTGTTTTTCGCAGAACATCGGCGTAGATGTCAGCGGTAACGTTCACATCACAGTGACCAAGATGCTCGGACACAACTTTCAGGTCGATACCGCTGTTCAGGAGCATTGTAGCGTTGCAGTGACGGAGCTGATGCAGTGTCATATCCTCGAACTCCGTTCCTTTGGTAAAGCGTTTGAGGGACTGATAGACCGAATTGCGGTCACGGTAGTTTCCCCTTGCCGACACGAACACCATTTCGGGATGAGCGAAATCATCACCGAGGGCAAGTTTCAGCTTTTCGATGTAGTCCCTCTGAGCGAGAAGGACTTTTTTCAGCTCCTGCCCCATACCGATGATGCGGATACTGCTCTCGGTCTTAGGATCAGTCAGCTCATGCTTTCCGCCTATATCGGTCAGCGTGTGGTTTATCGAGATAGTGTTGTTCTCGAAGTCGATATCCTCCCACGCAAGTCCGAGACATTCACCAGAACGCATACCCGTGTACAGCAGAACCTTGATTATACGCTTGAAGTCCTCGTCCCACGGCTTACTTTCGAGGTATTCCATGAACCTTTTGAGTTTGTCTTCCTCTAAAGCCTTGTTTTTACGGCTTTTCTTTCGCTTCGGCAGTATCACATTACGGCAGGGCGTGTCACGGATGAAGCCCTGCTCTGCTCCCCTGCGGAAGATGCTCTGCACAATGACGTACAGCTTTTTGACCGTTGCAGGGTTAAGGTCATAGGACTGCATTATCTGCGTCAGCCTGGGAGCGTTGATGTCCTTGACTTTTATGTTGCCGAGAACAGGCTCGATGTGGTTCTTGTACTGCCCAAAATAGGTGTAGACTGTGCTCTCTTTCAGCTCCTGGGGAGCGTAGTTTGTGAAATACCAATCTGCAAGCTCAGAAAAACGCATATTTTCGTTGAGCAGAGAGTAACCCTTGCAGTGTCTCTCGAACTCAAAAGCGTACTCCTGAGCCAGCTTCTCGGCTTTCTTTTCGGTCACCCCGACAGGCGGAGTGAAGGTCGTTGATTTTACAAGCTGTTTGCCGTTCATATCGTAGCCGACAAACACCCTGATGCGGAATGTGTTTCCACGTTTTGTTATATTAGCCAATGTAAATCCCTCCAAATTTACACTATGGCATATCTCTGTATTTAGCATTGTAGCGCACCAATCTCTCTTTGTCAAGCGCTTTCGGAGATATGCCATAGCTTTTCGTCTTTTATTCTAACTCTGTGCTTCTTGTTTTGTTATACCTGTACCGGGCAAAATCCTCCGACAGTCCGCAGGCAGATATGAAAGCTCTTGCCTTTTGAAGGTCACGGGAGAGTTGTTCCTCACGCTTGATACGCTGAGCTTCGGCATTCTGCTTTTCACGGGAGAAATAACGCTTGTTTTCTTCCTTTTTCTTGTACTCCGAAAGCTCCGAGGAGACTGCTGCCAACTGTGTTTTCAGCTTATCACGCTCCTGAACAGCTTCATCACGTTCCTTACGGAGCTTCTTAGTCTGCTTCTGAGATGCGACTTCTTTCTTTGCAAGGTCGGACACGTTGTCCCAGTCCTCCTGAGAGACAGTCACCTTACCGCCGAACACGGTCTTGCCGGTCTCCACGCTGTCTATCTCAGCCAGCTTCACCTTTTTCCTGGACACCTTTTCAAACTCGGCAACAGCTTCGTCACGCTCGGCGGTGAGCCTTTCAATCTCGGCATTGAGAGCATTAATCCTGTCCTGATGCTCGCCGTACTCCTCGACCGTGTAGCTGTATCCTCTGGACTTCTTAGGCTCGCTGATCTCGATATCGTGAGCGTTGCAGATATTCTTCAGAATATCCCACTCACTTCTCCTCCAGCGGTCATTCGATTTCGCATCATTCCCGAATCCCATTTCCTCCAAAGCCTTGTTCTTGGCATTGCGGACTTCAAGGCCACGGGTGAAGTGACCTACGGGGATATAGTTGATGTGCAGATGTGGTGTAGATTCATCAAGATGCAGCACCGCATTGAACACATAAAGGTTTGGATTTCTCTGCTGGAAGTCCTCCATGTATTCACGCAGGCACTCTGTTGTGATCTCAGCATCGGGAGTACCGACCGCTGTATCTTTTCTCGTTCCTATGTAAACAAGATGCTCGTAGAAGCTCTTTTGCTTGTTCGTACCTGTGATAACACTCTTGCTCGGCAGACGGTTGAACAGGTGCTCGAAGTAGTTGTGTATCTTCCTGTCATTCCTTTTCTGACGGGCATTGTATTTCTCGACCGCTTCATCAAAAAGCTGGTGATAAGCGTCACTCAGAGCCTGCTGAACGAACACGATGTTGTTCGGTGTTCTGGAGCTGTCTATGTTCCTGGCAGTGAACTCTCGGTTGTTATGTGAAAGGCTGCCTTTACCCTCGCACATCGAGATGGATTTTATATTCATTTTTATCTCTCCTTTTAATGTGTATATTAACCCTCTGATGAGGGAATTGCTGACGCAAAGTCCTGACGGGCGAATTGGCTTGCAACGATAAGGATATCGGCTAACCAAACGGTGCGAAGCACCGGATTTACTTGCGGTGTGCCGCCAGTAACCCCAAAGCACTTTTGACAGCCTACTCGGACTATCAAAAATGCTATTGTGGCTCTGCGAGGCTCTTATCGGCTGGCGGAGCAGCCGAAATGTGGGTACAATTATTCTGAATCGCACCCAAGAGAGCTGCGGGAAACGCATTACAATTTTGAAAAAAATCTCATATCAGAAGCGATATTTTTTTCAAAAATCAGCCCTCATATTTTTCTGAAAATCTGCTATCTGATCTACGATATTTTTCATGGACAGCCGACCTGCTTTATTGAAGTCAATGAACTCCTGACAGAGGTACTCTGCGTAGTCCAAGTGATGCAAAGAATACACAAATCTTTCATCACATTTTTCATCAGGTGATGCAGGAGCATACTGTCTCCATTCACGCATCAGCCACAGGTAATCGTTAAGTGTTCGCCACGCTGACTTTTCCCATTCTTCATAGGCTCGTTTTTCCTGCACACGTTTCTGATACTCGGACACTTCTTTCGTTGTCGGTGCTTTGCCGATCTCGATATTCAGACCGTAGTCCTCATTGAGCTTTTTTACTGCATCGATAGGCTTTTCCAGTCCGAACATTTTCTGCGTGAAGCCGATAACATCAACGTGTGTTCCGCAGCCGAAGCAATGAAGATTATCGGGATAGATCTTTGCAGAGGGAGTGCGCTCATCATGAAATGGACAAAGCGTCATACCTCCACGGTCAATATGTAAGCCGTATCCCTCTGCAACAGTTCTCATATCAACAGCAGATTTTACTTGCTCGAATACCGTCACTCTCAGAACGGAATCTCGTTGTAGAAGTCGATAGCTTCCTTGAAGACAGTCTGCTCCTGTTCGGTCAGGAAGTGGCAGGGATCAAAGTCCTTGTTGTCCTCAGCATAGAAGCCACGCTGACGCAGGACTGAGATCATCTTATCGAAAAGCTCATCGACACCGCTGTTAAGTTCGTTCTCGTTGATGCTTACCATATCTCTCACCTCCCTCAGTTCCGGAAATAGTTCAGAAGATCGTCCCTGTTGACAAGTATCTTGCCACGGACACCCTCGCCTGTGCGGATATACTTGATCTTGTTCTGAGCCACAAGCATACGGACGGTGTGCTCGGAAAGTCCGTCAATAAGCTCTGTGCATTCCTTTACGGTCAGCATCTTCACCTTTTCAGGCTTTTTCTCGGTCACAGGAGCACTCTCCACAGGCTCATCGTAGGCGATAGCTGTCATAAGCTCCAGTATCTGGTTCAGCATTGTCTCTTTCTGTTCTCTTGTTAACATAGTAAAATACCTCTTTCTCTTTTTATAGTTGTGAACTTTAGACATTTTAAGCACAATAGCTCCTATAATGTCTAAAATGCTTATTGTGTACGGATGTGGGGATTGATATAGACCATTACCCCCGAACGGTTACAGCCGTTTGCTGCCGGAACAGTCTCACGGCGGAGATAGCCGTATTCCTCCAGCATATCCATTGTCTCAGCGAAGTCGGCGGCGTTCTTGAAAAGTGTGCATCTGCACAGCTTGTACAAGTCGTTCTGCCTGATCTGCTGAATGTGTTTCGAGCGTATCTTGTTAAGCACCCTCTCAGCTTTTATCGTGCCGAGATCAACGTCACCCAAACTGTAAGCGTATATCGCCTGTTCACGGAAATACTCGCCTATCTCGATAGCGTTGCAGAAAGTGTCCAGCGTAACACGGTTCTCCACAGGCTGGGTGTCATTCAGCGCACACTTGATACAATGAATGATACCGCACAGACGAAGCAGTTCTCCGTGATACTTGCCGCCCCAATCCTTGCAAAAAGCCATATCCGTGACGAGGTGCGGTTCGATGAAATTGTTGTAGTAATCTACGAACTCGCCGTAAGCCTTGGCATCAAAATGAAGATATAGCTCTTTTTCATCGTGGTAAGTAAACTTCGCTTCGAGGAGCTTGTACACAAGGTTCTTGTAGCTCTCAGCGACCTGTTCGGGAACAGCCTGCGTATCGTACTTGCGAGTGCCGATATTGCTCGCAGGGAAACAATACATGAACCTCGCTATCAGACCGCTACCACGGAACACGGGGTTGTTTATCATACCGTCGAACACATACGGCTGACAGGCAAGACAGATGCTCATGTAGGGCTTTTTGAGGACTATGCTCGCCCTGGTGGCTCTGTCGCTGATATACGTTTCACCGTTCCACGATTTCAGCAAAAGGTCGAGGTTCGGGACGTTGTTAGAATAACGTCCGCTGAAATTACCGAGCATTCCTGCTTCATCGGAGATCATCAGCAGAGTGCCATTTTCTTCAAGCAGATTCACAAGGGATTCGGGCGTAACATCGTCTACGGCTATCCTGCGAAAGTTGCTTGCAGGGATGTTGCTCAGCTCTGTTTGAAGCTTGGCGATCTCCTCAGCGGTAACGTCTTTCTTCTTTTCAAGGGCTTCCAGCTTGCCCTGTAAGAGCTTGCATTCCGCCTGTGCCGTGAAGATGTCCTGCTTGTTATTCTCGTTCCAGTCATGGGCAAACTGAATGTACGGACGCTTTATCAGCGACATAACAGGTGACTTCTTGAAGCTGGGCTCAGCTATCGTCAAAGTGTCAAGCACAAGCGGCTCCGTGTGGTCACGTTTGGCGGACATTCGGTATACTCCCGAAAAGCAGTAGCTCACCGCCGAGAGTATAGATGTGCCTGCCATTGCAACGTCCGTTGAGGTGGTTGTCGCTATCGCCTGCGCCATGTCTCCTATAATTGGTGGAAGGGCGTTCACAGGGAACGGCAGGAGGTTTGTCCCGTCGGGACGTAAGGGTGTGGGCTGCGCCCACTGGTTTTCATTGTTCAACGATCTATCATCGTCCTTTCGTATAAATTCAGAAGTGCTTCTATAATAAGGGCAGAAAAAACTGTGTCTACAACGGATAATCATTGAATATCCTGTAAGTTATTCCGGTTTTCTCTGCTGTCAGCCGACCGTCGCCTGCTGACATGAACATTGTAACATTTCTTTCGGAGGGCTTGTGCGTACTTTGCGTATTTACGCAAAAGAATACGCAAAGAATTTTCGAACACGCTATTCATCACGCTATAATACGCATTATAATTGACATATTGCGTGTGATATGCTATAATGGAAAAAGATACCGAAAGCGAGGAGAGCGTATGGGAACTACCACAATTTACCGTATAAACGAAACAGACCGCACGATAAATATCGCACAGTCTGTTGATGATACCGATGAAAGCATTCACGGGGCAGTCCTGAATACGAGGACGTACACCTTTGACGATCTGATGAATCAGCATAAGGTTTTCTGCGAGCATACCGAGCCTTATGATGCGTTCAGGGACAGGCTCAACAGTGCCCTGCGTATCGACAGGAGCATTGATGTCAGCACCGATGATATGATAGCAAGGTTCATGGCTGAGTATGGGGAGAATATCTTCTTCCGTGGCTATGTCTGCTCAGTTATCGAGTTTTATGACAAGGAGAGGTATGTCCTGCTGAAACCGAATGACGTTGTTATCGCCAAGCTCAACAGGAGAAAGATACAGGACGAAGTAGCCCGAAAGCTCATGGAGTTCATGGATACGCAATTCGCCCTGATGTGCAGTGATGCGTATTTCAACTGCAAGGTGACTATGGAACATTTCATGGTTCAGCCTGGACGAACGATAATTGCAGCCGATGATTATACATTCAATGTGTTCCGTGAATGCGATAATTGCCTGCTGACTGTCCTTGCAGAGGTCGGGCAGCTCGTTCATAAAAACAAGTGGACGGTCTGTGAGTGCGGTTTCTGTCACAAGCTGTTCCTCGGAACGGAAGGTGAGGTCTGCTGTCACGCTGCTGAGTGTATCGAAACTCAGAAACAGCAGAAGGAAGCCATATACAAGGAAAACACCAAGGCTTACTCCTATGTGAAGCGTGATTATGATGCCTTTGTCCGCAGATATAAGAAATTTCTCGTTGAAGCAGGTATTGAGAAGTATCACCCTGCCGAGTTCGACGAGTTTATGCAGGCGAAGCAGGAGCGTATGGACGATATGGATAAGCTCAAAAAACGCCTGATACGCAATGGTCTCCCCACCAAAGAACTTGAAAAACTCAGTGCTAAGTATAAGGCGGAGATGAAGGCTATGGCTGAGGAGCTTGTGGAGAGGTTCGGGAAGAAGGGGTGAACTTTGAATCCACTGGCGTCAAAGTTATCATTTCAAACGAGCAGTTTATTACTGTTTTTGTTAATGAAACATCCTTTTATAAACAGCAATAATAGTTATTGTTGATTGACTATCATTGTGAATCGTGATATAATTATACTGGTATAATTATATCATTTTGTAAAGGAGTGCTGAAAATCATGACGCCTGAACAGAAAGCAAGAAAAGTAATTGATGAAAAGCTTATAGCGTCCGGATGGATTATTCAAGACGTAAAGAAACTTAATCCAAATGCTGCTGTAGGCGTCGCTGTACGTGAATTTCCGACGGATACCGGCCCCGTTGACTATGCTCTTTTCGTAAACGGAACACCTGTCGGTGTAGTTGAAGCTAAGAAAAGTGAAGAAGGAGAGAACATTACAACTGTCGAAGGACAGTCTTCTCGTTATGCCAATAGCACATTTAAGTGGATCAAGTGCGAGTACAAGATAAGATTTGCTTATGAAGCAACCGATAAGCTTACTCGCTTTACAGATTATAATGACGTAAAATATCGTTCCCGTTCAGTCTTCTCTTTTCATAAGCCTGAGACTTTGGCTGCACTTATCAGGCAGAAAGATACAATACGCAATAATATGAAGCACTTTCCGGAGTTCGATGGCACAGGATTTCGTGATTGTCAGATAACTGCTATAAAAAATCTGGATAAATCTCTTTCTGAGAATAAACCGAGAGCATTAGTTCAGATGGCTACAGGTGCAGGAAAGACCTTTACTGCAATAACAGCTGCATATCGTATGCTTAAATTCGGCAAGATGAACCGTATTCTCTTTCTTGTTGATACCAGGAGCCTTGGTGAGCAGGCTGAACGTGAATTTCTTGCATATCGTCCGAATGATGATAATCGTTCATTCTCGGAAATATACGGCGTTCGCAGGCTTAAAAGCTCATACATACCGTCCGATGTGCAAATTTGTATCAGTACAATACAAAGAATGTATTCCATTCTCAGTGGAGAAGAAACTGATGAATCCATAGATGAGATCTCACTTGAAGAAGTCACTTCAATGGAAAAGAAATCACCAAAAGAAGTAGTTTATAATGAGAAATATCCTCCTGAATTTTTCGATTGCATAATTGTAGATGAATGCCACAGATCCATTTATAATGTTTGGAATCAGGTGCTTGAATACTTCGATGCATTTATTGTCGGACTAACTGCAACTCCGGATAAACGTACCTTTGCTTATTTCAATCAGAATATTGTAAGTGAATATTCAAGAGAACAGGCTATTATTGACGGTGTAAATGTTGGTGAAGACATATTCCTTATTGAAACAACTGTGGGCAAAAATGGTGCTCATATCATGAAGCAGCTTATTGAGTCGCGCAATCGTATGTCAAGAGAAAAACGCTGGAAGCAGCTTGATGAAGATGTTGACTATAAGCCTACTCAGCTTGACCATGATATCGTAAACCCAAGCCAGATAAGAACTGTTATCAAGACATTTAAGGAGAACTTGTATACAAAGCTGTTCCCAAGGCGTAAAGAAGTTCCAAAGACCTTGATATTTGCCAAAACAGACAGCCACGCTGATGATATCATACAGATAGTTCGTGAAGAATTTGGCGAAGGAAATGAATTTTGCAGAAAGGTAACCTATTCAGCTTCAAGCCCCGAGACGGTACTCGCTGAATTCAGAAACAGTTACTATCCGAGAATAGCTGTTACCGTTGATATGATAGCTACCGGTACCGATGTCAAGCCTATTGAATGTCTGATATTCATGCGTGATGTACGCAGCAAGAACTATTTCGAACAGATGAAAGGCCGCGGAACGAGAACTCTCGGCAAGGATGATCTTCAGAAGGTTTCCCCGTCCGCAACGGATAATAAAGACCATTTTGTTATCGTTGATGCTGTTGGTGTTACGAAGTCCAAGAAAACCGAAACAAGAACACTTGAACGCAAACCGACTGTTTCCATGAAAGAGCTTATGCTCAATGTCGCACTTGGTGCAAAAGATGAAGACACACTGACTTCTCTTGCAAACCGGCTTATACGCCTTAACAGTCAGATGACTATGGGGGAACGTAAGGAATTTGAGGAGAATATCGGAACACCTGCAGGTAAACTCGCTGAAGCTCTCCTCAATGCCTTTGACGAAGAGGTAATAAAACAAACAGCGGTCAACACATTTCAGGCCGCTGAACCTGATGAAGAACAGCTGAATGAAGCTCAGAAAGCATTGATCGCTGACGCAGTAAAACCTTTCTATGATCCCGACACAAGAGATTTTATTGAAAATATCCGCAGAAGTCATGAGCAGATAATCGACAACGTCAATCTTGATACTGTTCTGTTCGCAGACTTTGACTCCGAGCAGGAAAAGAACGTTGACAGGACTATTCAGACGTTCCATGAGTTTATAGAAGAAAACAAGGACGAGATAATTGCACTTCGCATCATTTACAACGAGAGTTACAAAAACCGTCCTATGGCGATAGAAAGCCTGAAAAAGCTGTATGAAAAGCTGAAAAACAAGGGGGTTACAGTCGAGCGACTGTGGGACTGCTATGCAATAAAGAAGCCTGATAAGGTCAAGCGTGGAACGTTGGCTCAGCTCACCGATCTTATATCCATAATACGCTTTGAAATGGGATATGCCGATAATTTGCAGTCGTTTGCGGACAAGGTCAACTATAATTTCATGCAATGGACTCTCCGCAGAAATGCAGGTGCAGTTCATTTCACAGAGGAGCAGATGGAGTGGCTCAGGCTTATAAAGGAGCATATTATTGCTTCTCTCAGCATTGAGCCCGACGACCTTGACCTCAACCCCTTTGACCATAAAGGCGGTCTCGGCAGATTCTATGAGGTTTTCGGGGACAGCTATGAGGAATTATTAATGGAAATGAATGAGGTATTGGTGGCATAAAGGAGAAAACTATGGAGAATAAACTACGTGAAGATCTTTGGAAGTCAATTCAAGCTCATTATGAACGAAATGACTATACCGAAGCTGTTAGAGATGCTATATTTCATACAAGCGAACTATTACGAGAGAAAAGTGGTTTTTATGATAAAGATGGTTCAAAATTAGTTGAAGCCTCCTTATTAGGAAACACTCCGGTTATTTTAGTTAATAAAAATGAAACTACAACAGAACGAGATATACAACAAGGTATAGGCTTCGCTTTTAAAGGAATAATGCAATCGGTTCGTAATTTAATAAGTCACGAAAAATTCACCTATACTCAAAATGAAGCAGAAGCAATTATACTTTATATTAATTACCTTTTGAATCAAGTAGATCATTCAGGCGGAGTCACTAAAATTGATAATATAATGGATCTACTCTATGACGAGGATTTTACTTGTTCAGAGGAGTATGCGGAACTTCTGTTGAAAGAAGTTCCTGTAAAAAAACGATATGATTTGCTATTAAAACTGTTTTCAAACAGAGAACAATTACCACAAAATAAACTCAGATACTTCATTAATCAATTGTACAATGCTCTTTCTAAAACAACAAAAACAGATTTTTGCAAAGTTGTAAGTAAAAATTTGATGAAATGCAAAGATGATAAAAACCTGAGAATGTATATTCATTATTTCATGAACGCTACATATTCGGAGCTTGATAAGCTTGCACAATTACGAATTGAGGACTTAGTATACAATTCTATAAAAAATGGTGAATTTGAATACTATAACGATGATGATTGTAGTTCCGCTGACATGAAATGTAATAGAGAAGGTGCTTTAGGAACTTGGCTTAATGACAAACTTGAATTGCTGAGTAATAAAGATAAGATTATAAGTATGATTTCTGAAAAAATGTTTTCATCAATAGAAGAGCAGAGATATGTATTTGAATATTTCAGCTATTATTTTAAGGATATTTCCTCTTTATCAGAGCGAGAAATAAAAAAGATAAAAAAAGAATTGACAGATGGAAATGATCTTTTCCAAGGATGGCTTGAAGTTCCAATTGATGTGTTTAAAAATAAGGAGTATATCGATCTGTTCGGAGAAGAATATGCTAAATGCAAAGAAATCAATGCTCAAATAGAAGGGTATCCATTTTAACAAGGAGAATCACTATGAATTTTATTGAATCACTTTGTTTTTCAAAGTTTTACGCAGTTGCGTTAGGATTAGCACCAAGAAGTTCTATAACAAAACCTGAATTTGACATCGCAGTTGAATGCTTAAAGAAAATGGTTGATCAAAACATAAATCTCACGCATGAACAAAAAGAGTGTCGAAAACTATTGATTGACTTTGCAAAGGAACAAACAAAATGGTAAGGAGAAACATATGGGACTGCATGAAGGAATAAAGGACGCTATCGGATTAGCACAGAAAGCCGATAATATCGATTTATACAAACAACTCCTTGACTTGGGAGCACAGGCTTTGGATATGCAAGCTGAGATCACACGACTTCGTGAAGAAAATGCTGAATTAAAAAAAGATAGGGATTTAGAAAGTAAAATCCAAAGGTATAACAAACCGTTTGTAACAATTTCGGATGATTCAGAATCTGTGAAATACTGTGCAACTTGTTGGGGAAAAGAAAAACATCTTATTCAGTTACAGCAAAGGTATTATACTGGAGGAGATTGCCTCGAATGCAATATATGCAAACTCAGATTCAGAATTTAATTATATAAACAGTTTGTAATAGAAACGCTAAAAGAATAAGGGAGGAGTATTATGAATATTCTCGACGGAGTAAAGAATATTTCCAAGATAGTAAAACAGTACAACGATCTTGAACTGAATCAGCAAATCATAGACCTGACTCAGCAAGCTCTTGATTTGATAAACGAAAATGTTAGGCTCACTCAAGAAAACGAAGAACTCAAGAAAGCTAACGATTTAGAAAGCAGAATAATAATGCATAAAGAGAACTACATCACTCTTAAAGATGATGCAGAGGAGATACATTATTGTCCGAATTGTTGGGGATTAAATCATAAACTTATCCCCAAAACCGAAAGAGGTTGTTTTGAATGTGAAAGAAAGTGGCGTGAGGCTAATAAATGAAACAAGTAAAATTAGGCGAGATTGCCACAATTTATAATGGGAACAGTATAAATCAAAGCGTCAAAAACCAAAAATATATGAATGATGTTCCGGGATGGAATTACATTGCTACAAAAGATGTGGGGGTTGATGGAAAGATAACTTATCAAAACGGAGTTATTATTCCATATTCAGAAAAAGGATTCAGAATTGCACCTGCAGGAAGTGTATTTGTTTGTTCAGAAGGCGGAAGTGCGGGTAAAAAAACCGCAGTTTTACAAGAAGATGTTTGTTTTGGAAACAAACTATTTGCAATAGTTAATGATAAAGGATTGTATAATGAAAAGTATCTATTTTATTATACCAGATTTGAAAGATTCAGAGAACAGTTCAAACTTCTTGCAACTTCACTAATGGGAGGAATATCAGTTAAGAATTTTTCTGCAATTAAAGTGCCTTTATGTAGTTTGCAAGACCAACACCGCATAGTCTCCCGTATCGAGGAACTATTCTCTCAGCTTGACAGCGGCGTTGAAACGCTGAAAAAGACTAAGGAACAGCTGAAAGTGTATCGGCAGGCGGTGCTGAAAGAGGCATTTTCTCACATTAATGAATACAACATTATCAGAAACGTGTCTACGTTAGTAACAAGTGGTTCAAGAGGTTGGGCAAAGTATTACAGTAATAGTGGTGCAATATTTGTAAGAATCGGTAACCTTACAAGAACAGGAATAGATATTGATTTTAAAGATACTCAGTTCGTTGAATTACCTGATAAAGCAGAAGGTGTGCGTTCAAAACTACTGCCGAATGATGTTTTAGTTTCAATAACAGCCGATCTTGGAAGTATTGGTTTAGTGCCAGATAATATTGATGAAGCCTATATAAACCAGCATATTGCTTTGGTAAGATTCAATAATCCAAATCAAGGCAAATTCATGGCATACTATCTAAGAAGCGATTATGGTCAAAAAGAGCTTTTGAAAAATAAACGTGGTGCAGGCAAACTTGGATTAGGTTTAGACGATATTCGTGATTCCAGGGTTCCTATCGTCACTGATGATATGGCAAGTAGCATTGTAGCAGAAATCGAATCCCGTCTGTCCGTCTGCGACAGCATAGAAAAAACAATAGATACAGCTTTACAGGAAGCAGAGGCTCTCAGACAGAGCATTCTGAAACAGGCTTTTGAGGGAGGGTTATGATTGGAAGAACTAATTGATCTTTTGAACGATAACCAAGGTGCTTTAATGGTAATAATCACCTTTGTATATGTTATAGCAACTATTGCAATATGCATTGCTAACATCAAATCTGCAAATGCCTCAAAAGCACAGCTTAAAGAAAGCAAGCGACAATTTGAGGCAAGCCAGAAGCAAGCAAAGGCTGAATTGGAGGAATCTAAACGGCAGTTTAAAGAAAGCCAGGAACAGGCAAAGGCTGAATTAGAGGAATCAAAACGGCAATTTGACATAACAAAACAACAAGCTGAAGAACATTTTAACGAACAAAAAACGCAGTATGAAGAATCTATCTGCTTACAGTGCAAGCCTTTCCTTCAAATGGAGTATCAACCTGGTTCTTTTCATGACGAAAACTTTAGTATGGAGTGTTCCCTTTGTAAATCAGGAGAAATAGAAACCATAGTTCATTATTTCAAGCTAAAAAACATAGGAAATGGTCCTGCAATTAATCTTGTGAATACCTTAAAATATAATGATGATTTCAATTGTAATCCTATGCCGATTTGTGGGATAAGAGCTGGTGATGAATACCTAATTAAAATTGTATTCGATATTGATGCCGATACTGTATTATACAAGCCCAAAATTGAATTTTCATATAATGATGTTTTGGAAAATGATTATTCGCAAAAAGTTACTATTGTAATGGATTTAGAGGAAGGAACAATTGTTTGCGAAAATGATGAACCACGGTAATGAATTAGCTTAATGGCTTTGTAAACCATTAGACACAGCTTTACAGGAAGCCACGGCTCTAAGACCGAGCATTCTGAAACAGGCTTTTGAGGGAGGGTTATAATTGGAAATCTTGAATAATTGTGCTGGAATCGCTACTCTAATTCTTTTTATTATTTATTTCATAGGCAGAATAATTACAATCTTTTCTGTCAGGAATATCTGGAGAGATGAAATTGTATACAAAAGAGGAAGACTACTTTCTCCTACTGTTAATATAGTTGATAATGTTGGCGGTTCTGAAGAAGATGATTTAAGAGGTGCATATCTAATTAGCCATGAAGGAATAAGGAATTTAAAAGTCTATGAAGTTGAATTATTAAAAAATGATAATAGTCTCTATAAAAAAGGAAAGATAATTTACAGCAGGAAATTTGTAAATGTTAATGAAACTGTAGATATATGTTTTGAAATTGGTGAAACCATTCCGACGATTATAGTTGAGTATTTATCATCTGATTATATGAGAGTTACAATTGAATGGGTAATGAATGCAAAATGTGGTGTGGCTTCAGAGTATATTCAGCCTAAACATACCTTAAAAAGTTTTCTATACTATCTATTTAGATAAGATTTACGTTTAATAAGTAAGGTGAAAAACAATGTCTGAAAATTCAACAGCAATAATATCCAAAGTCTGGGGAATGTGCGGTCCTCTGCGTGACGACGGCGTTTCCTACGGTGACTATCTGGAACAACTTACATATCTTATATTTCTGAAAATGTCCGATGAATACTCACGCCCGCCATATAAGCGCAATACAGGTATTCCCGAAGGCTATGGCTGGAATGATATGAGTATGCTGAAAGGTGCAGAGCTTGAGGACAAGTATCGTGAGATCCTCGAAAAGCTCGGTGAACAGGGTGGTATTCTCGGTAAGATATTCAAGGGTGCTACAAACAAGATAAGCAACGCAGCTATACTCAGCCGTATCGTTGCAATGATCGATAAAGAAAAATGGGTATCCATGTCCTCTGATGTCAAAGGCGAGATCTATGAAGGACTTCTCCAAAAGAATGCCGAGGACATCAAAAGCGGTGCAGGACAGTACTTCACTCCCCGTCCGCTTATCAAAGCAATGGTAAAGTGTGTTCGCCCAGAGCCTATGAAAACTGTTGCGGATCCCTGCTGCGGAAGCGGCGGATTTTTGCTTGCAGCTCAGGATTATATCACTGATCCTAAAAACTATACACTTGATCGTGAGCAGAAGGAATATTTGAAATCCGAAGCCTTCCATGGTAACGAGATAGTTCCCACAACATTTAAACTCTGCCTGATGAATCTGTATCTTCATAATATCGGTGATATTTATGGAAATATCCCTGTTACTCTCGGAGATGCACTTCTTATGGATTCGGGTGAGAGATACGATTATGTGCTGACCAATCCGCCGTTTGGCAAAAAATCCTCCATAACCTTCACAAATGAAGAAGGCGAACAGGAGGACGAAGACTTAGTATACAATCGTCAGGACTTCTGGACCACAAGCTCAAATAAGCAGCTCAACTTTGTTCAGCATATCAATACTATACTGAAATCTACCGGTAAGGCTGCTGTTGTCGTGCCTGATAACGTGCTGTTTGAAGGCGGTGCAGGTGAAACTGTCCGCAGAAAGCTGCTTGAAACTACGGACTTACATACGATTTTGAGACTGCCGACAGGCATCTTCTATAAACCGGGCGTTAAGGCTAATGTTATCTTTTTTGATAAGCGTCCGGCAAGTCCGGAGATGCAGACGAAAGAAGTGTGGATATATGATTTCCGAACCAATATCCACTTTACATTAAAGCAGCATCCGATGACAGAGGCAGATCTTGAAGACTTCATTAAATGCTATAATCCAGAGAATCGTTATGACCGAACAGAAACATGGAGTGAAACTAATCCGGAAGGACGTTTCCGAAAATATAGCATCGATGAGATAATGAAGCGTGATAAGTTGAGCTTGGATATCTTCTGGATCAAAGATAAATCACTTGCTGATCTTGAAAATCTGCCGCCTGCTGATGAGCTTGCAGGTGATATAATTGAAAATCTTCAGGGAGCGCTCGATAGTTTTAAAGAACTTAAAGCTGCCTTAAATATTAAAAACAGATAGAAAAAAGCAGCTGACAGATGTAGTCAAGTTAAAGAAGCAGGGTAAACAAAAGCGGTAACTTTGCTTCTATTTGTTGGACCGGATTTGAAACAAGAATATAATCATTATTGTTGCTTATTCATTTAAGACATGGTATAATAATATATAAAAATCCGCTTTTAAACCCCAATTGCAAACTAAAACAAATATTATACCATAAGCTCTCAAAGGAGGCAGACGTATGAAACAGCAAGTACAGAAAAAGCCAGTCAGTGCTGAGGAGCATCAGAAGATGATCCGGAGCGTTGCCGGAACAATGGCGATCGAGGGACTCACACTGAGCGAAGCAAGCAGACGCAACCTCGACAGATATGCCAGCGGTCAGGCAAATTATCAGCAGATCATGGCAGAACTGAAAGCGAAATACCAGAGGGCTGAGTAATGTTTTCAAAATATGATGTGTACACCACGGTGCAGTCGCTCTACTGCTATCCGGATTCTGATGTGCTCAAAAACAAGCTGAATATCAGGGACAGGAACGAACTGAAACAGGCAGAGGAGGAGATCACCGCCCTCAAACAGTATATGCTGATGGAATCGCCGATCAAAGGGAGATTCACCAAGACACAGCTTATGAATATCCACCGCTTTCTGTTCGAGGATATCTATCCGTTTGCAGGACTTATCCGCCGTGAGCAGATCAGCAAAGGCGATACTATGTTCTATCCGCCGCATCTGATCGGTCAGGAGCTTGATAAGGTGTTTTCCAAGCTGCACAGCGAGAAAATGCTGCACGAAACGGACAGGAAACGCCAGATCGAGCATTTGTCCTATATCATGTCCGAACTGAATATCATTCACCCCTTCCGTGAAGGCAATGGCAGAAGCATACGTGAGCTGATACGGTGTATGGCACTCCATTATGGCTTTACATTGGACTGGAGCCGTGTGGATCGGGATACGATGCTCGATGCGGCGGTAAGGTCGGTGGTGGATATTATGGCGTTTTGTGATGTGATTGTGGCGTGCGTTGTTGAGGGATAGAGATACAATGAAATAAGTCTAAATAAGAAATGAGGTACAAATATGAATAGCAATCCATTTTATAATCAGTTTTTTAATCAGCAGTATGTAAATCCCGACTATTATCGACAGAGTCAGGAACAGATCATTCAGTATCAGCAGGAGCAAAGCAAAGAGGTGCAGAACGTGGTAAAAGCTGTTCACGACCTTTGTGATGCCTACAAGAAGTTAGATCCACAGCATCAGCAGCAGGCGTTTTATCTGGCTCTTGCGGAGATGGCGAAGGAATCCGGATGGAACAGCAGATAACTATTATTTGAGAAGGTGATACTATGCCCCGAGGAAAAAACATAAATCTCTTCCTTATGGACGGAGATGCAAGCGGACGTATCAAATGCACCCTTGCCAACTGGACAGGTGTTGCGTATAAGATTCCCCGCACTGAAATAGAAAAATGCAAGAACCGTGAAGACCTGAAATGGAGCGGCGTTTATTTCCTTTTTGGCGTTTCCGATGACACCGGGGAGAACATCGCTTACATAGGACAGGCTGGCATCAGGAAGAACGGCGAGGGCATTCTCTATCGACTTATGGAGCATAAGCGAAATCCCGATAAGGACTACTGGACGGAAGCCGTAGTATTCACCACCTCCAACAACTCCTTTGGTCCGACTGAGATCAGCTATCTTGAGAACAAGTTCTGCAATCTTGCGATCGAAGCTAACAGGTATATCGTCAAGAACGGAAACGATCCGTCTCCCGGACATATCACGGAGGAGAAAGAAAGTGAGCTTGAGGAGTTTGTTGACTATGCCAAGCTCATCATGGGTACTCTCGGTCATAAGATATTCGTTCCGCTTAATAAGACCGCTCCTGTTATCGAAGATACCACAGATACTGCATCTGAGGAGATAGAGCTTTTCTTCACTCGCACTATCAAGAAGCTCAACTTTACAGCCGAAGCGACAGCCAAGCAGACTGCTGAGGGCTTTGTCGTTCTGAAAGGTAGCAAGATCGCTCCAAGTAGTGGTGCAGATGATACCATATCGCCTGGCAACCGCAAGAAGCGTGAGGAGCGCAAGATCACAGACAATATCTTACAGGAGGACGTGCTGTTCACCAGCCCTTCCAGTGCAGCTGAATTTGTTACGGGGAAAAGCTGTAACGGCTGGGTCTCATGGAAAACTAAGGACGGAAAGACGTTGCATGATCTGGAAGAAACGATTGATGTAGAATAAAAACAATATGTCGATAGGGGGATGTATATGTTTTTCAAAAAGAGATTTGAGAATGCTATTAAATCTCATGAATCTGAAACGATTATTTTACAAAATACTGTTAATGAAGCGATAAAAAACGAAGAGTCTATTAATCAACTTAGAAAAGATAATAAATCAATAATCCCCAATATAGAAAAGCTTATCAATTCCATTGCGAATACCCCAAAGGAGTTTGATGACGAATTTGAAGCACTTCATTCTGATTATGATAATATCACGCAACTACATGGCACAGAGAAATATGAACACAAACTTGAAATATCTCTCAAAGTGTCTAACTGGTTTCTTACCGTTGGAGCATCTCTGTTGGCTGGTGTAGGTATCAGTATGGTTGTCCCAAATGATTATAATGAATATAGCGAAGAAGACCCCTTAGAAGAAATAGATAATAACGAACTATACTCTGATCTTGAACCTCATGATGAATCAGAAGCAACTAATGATTCTGATAATGCAACTGTTATCATAAAAGTAATACTTGCATTGCTTGGCGGTGGATCTTTTGTAATCGGAACCGTCATTCGTCCAATCAGTTACTTTAATGCAGCTCGAAAAATAGAGGAACAAGTGTCTGGAATTAAAGAAAGTGTTAATCAACTTGATAAATACATAGCAGATTTATCAGAACTCTATAGCAACACCGATAATACTTTTAATACTGTTCATCAGTTATATGATAGCCTTTTCTACCTTTTTGATTGCGATTATATGAAAATATCAGATCAAGAAAAGACACGGTTATTGGAATTGGTTAAGTATGCGAAGATAATTTCAGAATTGCTCCATATAAAGTTGGAGGTGCCAAGCAATGAATAATGAGAGAATAGCAAAGTCATCACAAGAACAAGCTGTCGCTTCATGGATAGACTATCTATATCAGTCAAGAATTGCAAGTATTATCAGGGCATTGGCAAATCAAGACTTTAATCTTGAAAACTCACTTGCTGAATTGCAGAAAATAAAAGAGTTTATTAGCAATCCTGCTCACATTCTTGGTAATCCGCTTAGTAAGCATGGGGAAATTGCAGAGAATTTTCAAGTATACGTTTCAAATGCGATTAAGATGCTTACAGGCGAAGCAACTGAATATACTTTTGAGAATGTTGGCAGAACTGCTCCAGAGGACTATCTAAAAAATGGTGCACCTGTACAATCGAAGTTCTACCATGAGTATGCTAAAACATTTAAAGCAGTATGCAATCACTTGAATACATATTCTGACTTTATAAGAAACGGTGGAACTTATGATATACCCAAAAATCAATATGAATGCATAGTAGATATACTATTCCGTGGTGATAACGCAAGATCATCTTTGTCAAGAAGCGATGAAACACTATATAAGAACATTCGTGAATGGGAAAATCAGAACAATATCAAGTTTGAAGATGTAGTAAAACCATCTATCGTTAATTATGATGATGTTCAAATTAACAGATCATTTGATACATTAGAAGCCGAAAAACAGGATATTATACATCAAGATAATGAAATCAGAAAAGAAATATATCACAATAATAGTTCAACCGTGAAAGAAGCAGCGAAAGTTGCTGGTGTATCGGCTTCATTAGAGGGCGGAACGGCTTTCATCTTTGGCATAATCAGAAAAATCAAGTCAGGGAAGAAAATAACCGATTTTACAACCGAGGATTGGAAAGAGGTTGGTGTCGATACAACTATAGGAACAGTAAAAGGCGGAATCCGAGGAACCGCTATCTATTATCTTGTAAATCAGAAAAATGTTTCTGCACCTGTGGCCAATGCAATTATGACAACATCTTTTGGTATAATTGCAGAAGCGCTGAAAGTCCGTCAAGGAAAAATAACAACAAATGACTTTTATGATAATTCTATGGCTATAAGTTTAGAAGTATCTATCAGTACCATTTCATCTGTTGCGGGTTCTGCTATCATTCCTGTTCCGATTTTAGGCACTATTGTAGGGAATACTGTAGGAATGTGGATATACAATATTGCCAAATCTGTTCTTACTCAGGCTGAATTATATTCAATCAAACAGAAAAATCTGGAATTAGAACTTTTACAACAGAAACTCGATATAGAATACAAGCAGTATCTTGAGGCAATAGATAAGCGAATAAATGATTATAATTGCATTCTTTCATACGCTTTAGATGATGATGCTTTAGTTGCATACGAAAGTGCAGAAAAGGCAGCATATCATCTTGGCTTGACTGATAAAATAGAAGAATTGTCGATTGAGGAAAGAGATAAATATTTTTTGAGCTAACATAATACGGCTGCACCCGAAGGTACAGCCGTTAACGCTCAAATATAAACCATACACTCAAACACCGCTTCTCTCGCCATATAGACGAAGCAATTCTCCAGACCGAGCATCTTCTCGGCATCACCGCTGAGGACAGCTCTCTGATAGCAACTATCAGTCTGCTTCCAAAGCTCTACTTGACGTGAGATAGCCTCACTGACTTTCCGTTCCATATCATCGAGGTACTGTTTGATCCTGCCCTCGTTGACGAGCCTGCGAAGCCTGTCGGGACAATGGCTGTCAGAGAAATGAAGATGATACCTGATGAAGTCCGTGGTATAGGTCTTGCTCTCCTCGGTCTGCGTATCGGCATTGAAGTGTGTGATGGTCACGGTGTTGGTATCCAGTCTCCACAGCGGAACGTATTTCTTTTTCATGGAGCTGTATGCGGTCTGTTCGCTCTTGTATCTGCTCATAGCTCACACCTCCTCGGTATCGCTGAAATAAGACAGCAGGCTTTCCTTGTTTACAAGTATCTTGCCACGTTCTCCTGCACCTGCACGGAAGTATGTGACCTTGTTCTGTGCAATAAGCATACGCATTGTATGATCACTGAGCCCGTGTACAAGCTCAGTACACTCTTTGATAGTGAGGAAAGACACATTGTCTTTCTTGGTTTTTTGCTGCTCAACAGCAACAGGTACAGGAACTTCTTTCACGGTCTCGTGATGATCGTCCTCAACGGTAAGCTGAATGAGCAGGCTGATGATTTGGTTTACGATTTCTTTCTTCTCTGCAATAGTCATAACAGACCTTCCTTTCGTTGGTGAAAGCTCTCTAAGTCTCTCACCACAGTTATCAATTTTATTTACAGAGATACGCATAGTGCTTGTACAACTATGGTCAACCGCTGGACAAGTCACGTCAGAAAAAGCGATTGAAAAACAATTAAAACTAACAGAATATGATGCCAGAAATGCCTAAAACTACGGCTTTATCTGAATTTGAGTTCGAGACACTAAAAAATAGCAGAAACTTGTTTCCTTACTCAAAGAGATAAGTTTATTATCGATTATCAAAGTACCTTTGCTATGCGGAGGTACTTTTTTATAGCTAAAGCCTCTCAGTTCATTGCTGGGAGGTTTGTTTTTTATAATAAGGACTATTATTTCGTCAGCAGGATAATTGCCAAAATTGTTATGGTGAAGTTTATGCATAATGGTTACATATAGACCTGATGGTTGTAATATACCTTTTGTTATATTTTTGATACTCCTATTAATTAGTTAGCTAAATAAAATGCAAGGGAGTATTGATGTGAAAATTCTGGAGAAAATGCGGATATATCTGAGTTACACTCTGTTTGAGATCTGCGACTTAAAGAGGATAAACGGGACTGTTCAATGTGATGGAAAGGCGAAACAAAAAATTACGAATTGGATAAAAATAAGTTCATTATACTAATGATTAATCTTTTTTATCACTATTTGACATTTTGCATATATAAAGTTTGTGTAAAATGAGAAGTGAAATTTTCATTAAAAAATGGTATAATAATAAAAAAATATATCATGTATTTTCAGCCGATGATACAGCAGCGTAAAAACTGTAAGGTATTATTCAAAGGAGAGTGAATTTCCCCAATGGCTCAGAGGAAAGAAAAAGATTCTTCTGTATCTCATAAAGTACTTACGTTGATCGGCGCTTTGATATGTATAATACTTATACCGATACTGGTTATCAATATTACTCTGATAGTCAAAAGCTACATCAATAAGGACGAGGTCCCGAAGCTTGGCGGATATTGTCCGCTGATAGTTCTCACCAAGTCCATGGAGCCTGAAATAAACGGCGGTGATCTTATAATCGTCAGGCAGATTGACGGTGGAGACGTTAAAACAGGTGATATAATCGCTTTCTTTGATCCCGACGGAAACGGCAGCAGCATACTGACACACCGTGTTACAGCCGTAGAGACCGAGAACGGAGTTCTCTCCTTCAGGACCAAGGGTGACGCAAATAACACAGAGGATAAAAAAGCAGTCTCTGAGGATAAACTCGTAGGTATATATAAAATACGTATCCCAGGCGCAGGCAATGCGGCTATGTTCATGCAGACAACGGCAGGACTCATAGTCTGTGTCATAATCTCGCTTATACTTCTTGTGGGATATGACCTTATACGTCGCAGGAAACATGAACAGCAGAATCAACAGGATACAGCTGCACTCCTTAAAGAGCTCGAGGAGCTGAGGGCGCAGAAAAAAGATAAAACCGACGGAACAGAATAAACAAGAAAACTGTTCACGGTCCATACGTTATCCACCATAAGCTATTCCGAGAGAGAGAATAGAAAACATTTAAACCGAAAACCATATGAAAGGGGTATGAATTATGAGAAAAAACAAGGCAATGAGAGCAGCAGGTGGAATGCTTATAGCTACATTATTATCCACCAGCATAGTAAGCGGAACATATGCAAAGTATGTTACAGAAGACAGCGGCTCTGATACAGCACGTGTTGCAAAGTTTGGAGTAGTTGTTACCGCAGACGGAGACCTTTTCTCCGATACATACAAGACCACTGCAAATACACCTGGTGTAAGCGCCGATAACAAGGCTGACGCAGCATCACTTTCTGTAGTTTCTGCAACATATGCAAGCGGCAACGGCGTTGACGGTACAGACCATGTTGTAGCACCCGGAACAAAGAATACAGACGGTCTTACATTTACAGTTACAGGCACACCTGAAGTCGCTGTAAAGCTCGCATTCGACGTTAAGGATGATGCAGGCGCTGCTTTTGACCAGACCGCTAAGGATATCTACCTTAAGGCAAAGACAGGTCTTCCTGATATGACAACAGGAAATGCGACTGATACATTCGATAACGCTGCTGACTATTATCCTGTACAGTATACTCTTACCTCAACAGGTACAGCAGGTATCAGCAAGACAGGTACACTCAAGGAAGTTACAGACTACCTCAACGGTCTGACAACTCTTACATATCCTGCAAATACAGATCTCTCAGCTGCTATCGGTACACTTAAGCTCACATGGGAGTGGGAGTACGGTGCAGCAGCAACAGATACAGGTCACGACAAGCAGGATACTCTCCTGGGCGACCTTGCAGCAGGTACTACACTTACACCTGCGGCAACTCTTACAGCAGGTACAGACTATAACCTCAATACAGGCGTTAAGATCACTCTCAGCGTAACTCAGGTCGACTGATAACAGGTTTACAGTCCATAAAAAATGAATAATTAATGTGGGGCGGTACGGTCTTCGCTTAGCGGAGACTGTACTCAGCCTACATGTTTGCGGCAGCCCGATCCGACATTGTTGTCTTCGTCGGACTGCCGCAAGTGCGATATATACATTCTTTCCGCATTGCGGAGCAGAGGAGGGGAGACATTTGAAACAGAGATTGGATAACAGGATATCATTTCTCGGCATTGCTGCGGTATTGGTGATAATCTGTGATATAGCTTCGTTTGCACTCCTTTTCTCGCGTCTTTCCGCTTATGCTCCCGAAGGATTCAGAAATGTCATACCGCTTACTGAGTCGAGAGACCTTACTACAGTTACGGAATCAACCCGTCAGGAACTTGCAGGCGGTGACAGTGCCTCACAGCTTTCGGCGCATGATGTGCCGAATGTGGTACAGCTTGCATCTCCGGGCTTCAGGACATATGACAAGGATAAGGTGTGGGTATCGGATACCGATCTGGAGATATTCCGTCTTACCTACAGCAGCGAGAACGGTATGACCGTAAAGAGTGAGAACGGCGATAAGCTCATAGCTCCCGGAACTTCGGAAGAATATGTGTTCACTCTTGAAAATACGGGCGATGTACCTCTTGCCTATGACATGACAATGTCCGCAAAGGTAACGGGTACCGACCTCGAACTTCCCGTAAAGGTGAACGTTCACGATTATACAGACAGGTATATCCTCGGAAGCAGTGACACTCTTGCAAAGGTCGATTCGCTTAACAGCGTTGCGGAACATTCACAGCTCAGTGCAGGCAGATTCGCAGTTTATACCCTTAAATGGGAGTGGCCCTTTGAGTGGGACAACGATGCCTATGATACAATGCTCGGCAATATGGCTGTTGATGACGATCTTGCTCTTACCATACGCATCAACACCTATGCTTCATACGATGAAGAAGCTGCCGAAGCTCCTGCGGAAAAGCAGGAGGAGCACGGACTTGAAGCTCCGTATTCACCTGTGGCTTCACCGAAAACAGGTGTTGCTCTCGGCATGATACCTGTGATACTTACGGCTGCGCTTATAGCCATGTTCGTAATGCGTCCCAAAAACAGAAAAGATGAGGAAACTGAAACTTGAAACGTAAATTCAGCATCCTGCGTATCCTGATACTTGCTTTTATAAGCCTTATCATAGGTCACAGACTCTATATATGGAACGCAGAGACTCTTGTGGGCAACGCTATGCCGATGCCTTTCGGAACAGGTATAGCAGTTGTGCTTTCAGGCAGTATGGAACCCGAACTAAGCGTGGATGACCTCGTTATAGTAAGGGCTGCCGATACATACAATAAAGGCGATGTGGTGGTATATCAGGACGGGAACGGTCTCGTCATACACCGCATCATAGACTCTGATGACAACAGCTATACTACAAAGGGCGATGCCAATAATGTCCCCGATCCTCCCGTAAGGAAGGAAATGATAAAGGGCAGAATGACCGCTCGTATCAGTTCGGCAGGAGCTGTTGTAAGATTTATAAAGACACCTGCGGGGTTCTTTCTGATGATAGCGGCTGCTGTGCTGCTGTTTGAGATACCTTATCTTTCGGAAAGAAAAAAAGCACTGGCTCAGCAGGAAAAAATAAAGGAAGAGATAAGAAAACTTAAAGAGGAATGATACGCCGTCCGAGACCGATGAGCGACGGTATCTTAATAATAAAGGAGGAAACGCTGTGAACAGATCCGACAGAAAAAACGGCTTTCTCTCATATAATAATCTGCTCAGAGCAGCGGCTTTCTCTGAGATAGCCGTGAAAGAGCATAAAGTAGTTTACGATAACGGCGTCTATTCGCTTGATACTTCCAAAGCTGTCAGCAGCAACGAATACAGTATCGTTGTTCCGGGAACAAAGCTCCCGAAGGATCCCTTTGTTACAATAGACGGAAACAGCGATACTTCAGGCGTTGTTTATATCGAGGTAAATGATGACGGACTCCCAGATGAGATAACTTACAGTATCAGCAGTGACTGGACTCTGTCCGACGATATTGCTCCTATGCACGGAGGAAGGATATATAAATACAAGAATGTGCTGCCTGCACATACCGAGACTCTTATCGAACATATCATCAAGGATGATGAGCTTGCCGTAAGCGAGAATTTCAGGGATAAGAGCAATAAGACAAAGAATTCGGGCAGCTTCAGCATGGTTTTTTATGCTTATATGATACAGACAGACTGATATGCGGAAAGGAGGGGAGCGTATGAGAGCTGAGCTTTTAAACAAAAAGAATATAGTGATATTTGCTGTTACGGCTTCTCTGCTCCTTACGGCTGCCCTTACCACTGCATACGCAAAATACCGCAAAGGCTCCGAAGCCGTGGAAAACACTTTTTCCGCCGCTGAATACGGAGATCCTTCCATCAGCGATAATGTAGAGAAAAACGGAAGCGGTCACTTCGTTAAGAATAATCTCGCTGTCATTGCGGCAGATGAAGGCTATCCCGTATATGTCCGCGCTGAACTCGTTGTTACATGGCAGAACGCCGACGGTATCGTTTACGGCTCTCAGCCTGTTCCCGGAACGGACTATGCCCTTGAATACGATACCGATAAATGGGTAAAGGCTTCGGACGGTTTCTTCTACTACACTGAAAAAGTTGAGAGCGGAAGTCATACCGCTCCCCTTATCGGAGCTCAGCAGGCTCTTGAACAGCTTTCCGCAGCACCTGTAGGCTATACCATGCATGTAGAGGTCATCTCAGAGACCATACAGGCTGTGGGAAATACGGACGATGATTCCGCTTCGGCTGTTCTGAGCGCATGGGGCGTTCAGCCCGATCAGCTTGCAGAGGGAGGTCAGCCATGACTAAAAATATGAAAAAAACTTTACTGCTTGCCGCAGGTTTCATATTCATCGTGGCAGCATGCCTCTTCGCAGGAGGTATTTATGCGGAAACTGCCGATGATATGGTAACGGCAACCATAAATTACTACTATTACGATGAGAATGCAGAGGGCTTCAAAGGCTCTTCACCATTCCCTTCATTCGTTGCACATATGCCGAAGGGTTCGGCTGAAATGGCGGAAAGAAATCCTGTAGTTCCGGGATTTACGCCTTGCGATATAGACAGGAACCCGCTTGAGAGCGTATCTGTTGAATTTACGGAGGACAGTGTTACTGATATATTCTATTTTCCTTCCGAAGTTCAGTACGTTATCAGGCTCAATAAACAGACACCCGACCTTAACGGATATGACACTACAGTTATCATCAACGGAAAGGGCATAACAGGTACGGAACCCATAGAATTCGAGGACGATCAGCCTATAGAGGAGCTGGACGGAAAGACTCTCGCCGAGGCTTTCGAGGGATTTACCCTTATGTACCACGTTCCCGAGGTCATTGCAGCGGACGGTTCTACCGAGTTTGAGTGCTTCTACGACAGGAACAATTACCTTGTTAAGTTCGAGCTCGGAAACGGCGGCTACGGAGTTGATCCGATATATGCTCCTTATGAATCGACTCTCTACGTGAATCAGACGCCCGTAAGAGCAGGCTATACTTTCCTCGGCTGGTCCGATCAGCAGCCTGACAGTGAGGGAAATGCGCCTATAACGGGACTTGCCTCCACTATCACCGAGGATAAGACCTATTATGCAGTCTGGAGAAAAAATGAACCTGTTCCCTATACGATAATCTATAAAAATGCGGATATAGATGACGGCGGAGAAACTTCCTACAGCTACTGGGGAGTTAAAACTCTTACAGCCGATCCCGATACAGTCTTTACTATCGACGAGATCATAGCCGCAAACAAGGATAACACCGCACTCAAAGACTTCGGCTATTTCACTTTTGACGAGGAAGCTACCAAAGCCGATAACCCTTCCGAGATAACTGTAAAGGGCGACGGTTCAACTATAATAAGGTTCTATTATTCCAGAAACAAGTATAAGCTGAGGTTCGTTTATCTGAAGCATACATCTTCAACTTCTGTTACAGAAGGTGATCCCGTAGAGAGCATTACAGACGGTCATCAATATGCACTTGTCAATACGAACCGTGGAAGATCAAAGGTTCTTACAAATCAAAAAGCGAATGATAATATGCGTGCGCTAAAGAATTTCAGCGAAGTGAAATTCGATTATCTATGGACATTTGTTCCTGCTGAGGACGGCTATTACATACAGTATTCCGACGGTCAATACCTGTCCGTTAATATTACTAATACAAATGCAGGTAATGCTGTTGTTATGTCGGATACACCGACTCTGTTCAAAATTGCACCATATGGTGATTCTTCAAATGAATTTCTTATTTATACCACCTATGCAAATAAACAGTTTTATTTGAATGATAAAAGTAATGCGGGTGAAAGAATACAGGTGTATCCAAGTAATCCTCCTATAGAAGGTGGAAATAACAATCCGAACAGATGGCAGATATATGACGCAGAAGATGCTGTGACCACAACTATAGACAGCATTATCAAAGCCGCAAAGAGTACGAAAAACGGTAATTTCCCCGGAGACGCTGAGATGACCTATGTTCTGCCGTATATGCCCGAAGTTGATACCTCATCAGGTATAACCAGAGGTTCGTATATTTACAATAACGAGGAATATGAATATCTCGAACTGGTTGCGGAATATGATGCAAATATCGAGGATATGTGGCCTGCTGACGTTATAGGAACTTCGGGAAATTATTCCTTCGGTTCATGGAGTACACAGGCAGGTTCAGCTTACAGAATACGTTTCCCCAATAATGCTAACATTGTAGGAGTATATCCTTATATGTCCTCTGAAATGATAGTTGATCCTTCGTATGTCTATGATCCCGAAAACAGCGAGAGTATAGCGCAGCTTCTCTGGGCTTGGTGGGGAAATCAGAATGATAAGATAGGACCGCATCGTTTTAACATTTATTACGAAGCATTGGATCAGAATGACGAAAATGCAACTGAAGTCTTTAATGGCGTAAACTATATTTTAGACAGAAAGATCGACCTTGTTGCAGCACATAACGATACGACGAAGATACTGCCGTTTACATATAAGGGATTTACTATCGCCGACTCTAACGGTGGAGTACATAATCACTCGTCAGGAACAGTAAATGGTCATCACCTTGAATATGATGATGAACATCCTGACGGCGTATGGACTACCGATTTCCATTATGTACGAAATGTCCACTCTATCAGATACTATAATTACAACAGCTATTACGATACAGGCAAGGATACATCTGCTGTAAAGTATGGTCAGGTACTAAGCGAGTTCACTCCCGATACGCCGCCTTATCCTTCCGATCTTAAGGAGGGCGCTTACGAGTTTGCAGGCTGGTATACCACCGATACCTATGACGAGCTTTTCGACTGGTCGGAAACTATGCCCGATAACGATATTACAGTGTATGCTTACTGGAAACCTAAGACCTTCACTGTCAATTTCTATAACGATGAAAGCGATTATCGGAACGGCAACCCATTTAAACACTCGGAACCCGTAGACTATGGTACATTCATCAATCCTTCGGAAGCAGAGCAAAGTCTTGTTCCGCCTGTTATAACAAGCACTACAGGTGAATACAATGCGGCAAAGGCAGGCTGGTATTACTACGACAGCAATAACAAGCTTCACGCTTTCGATCCTGCAACTATGACAGTTTCGGGTAATATGGACCTCTTTATGAAGTGGTCTTCCACTGTTCCTTCGGCTTTCGGAGTTCACTATGTTGTGAAGAACAACGAATCCGTAAAGGTTGCGGATGATACTACTGGTTACTCCTTTGTCGGTCTTACAAGAACATTCAAGGCTAAGGTAGATGATGAACTGAACGAGGGATTCAAGACGAATTATTTCCCCGACAGAAGCAGTACATCAATACTCATGAGCGGTGATCCCGAACAGAACGAAAAGTCATTCTACTATGTACACCGCGATCATGTGCCATATACAGTAAGGTATCTTGAAAAGGGTACTGACAGACCGCTTCTTGAAGACAAGATAGTAAGCGACAATATCTATTCTGTAGTTACGGAAAAATACGTACCTATAAACGATTATGTTCCAGAAAACTACTACCAGTCGCTTATCGTGACTGTTTCGGACGATCCTGCGGAAGAAGCAGAAAATAACGTTATAATCTTCTATTATACCGAGGATACGGTCAATGTTCCTTACCACGTAAAGTACCTCATTGAGGACGATAACGGCAAGTATACTCAGGAGATAGACGGCGTTACATACCACTTCAAGGAAGCAGGCTATATAGATTCCATAAGTCAGCGCGGAAGCACAAAGGATATAACTGTAAATACCTACAGCGGTTATGAAGCCGATAATTACCACGAGATAATCTATACAAAAACAGACGATGTTGAGTACAGCACAGAGGGCGAATCGCATAAGGTTAACGGCGCTTCATCCGTAAGCCTGACTCTCGACGGCGACTGCACAGGCAAAGAACTTCACATCCATTATCTTAAGAAGTATTATCCGGTAAAGATAACATATAAGTCCTCGAATATGAACGAGGAGGCTCTTAAACTCTGGAATGAGGCTATGCTTGCAGAGTACAGCGGTCTTACAGGCGAGGATCCTGTTGAGTACGGCGGAGTTACTTACTACAGATCATTCTACAGGATAGATGAAGATCAGAAATACAATGATACCTACACTTCGTCTGCAAAGGAACTTAACGGTTTCAATATCACAGGTGCAAATTCCAAGAGCATTATCGTTGCAGACGACGATAGCTTTACCAAAAACAAAATGGAATTCATCTATACAAGACTCGAACAGATGATGTTCAGATTCTATGGAGTGATACCCGACGGCAATTCAAGGACTATCGCAGATCCGAACGAGATCAGCCTTCTCTCTTACAATCAGCAGATAAGATACGTCGGCGAAAGACCTACGACTGTCAGAGCTGAGACTTCAACAGACCTTTACCGGTTTGTTGGCTGGTATAACGATGAGGCTTGCACTCAGAAGGTCAACGATTCCCTGCTGAGCGGAAGCGATAAGAACGAATTCCGACCGCTCGGTTCAAACGATGATGTTTCATACTACGCTCTCTATGACTTCAAACGCGGCGATCTTACCGTAACTACCGACGGATGTGACGATACGTCTCAGTCATTTGAATAAATTATCAGAGGCAAGGATCCGCATAACAGTCACATTGAGATGAAAATATGCATAAACGGCAACGGAAGCAAAACTATCAAGGACCTTCCTACCGGAAACTATGATGTTATCCAGACCGACTGGTCATGGAGATATACTCCCGATGCTGTTACAAAAACAGCGACAGTAAATGATACTGCTCCTGTTCAGGCAGACTTTACACAGACAATGTCAGACACCAGATGGCTTGACGGAAACGGCTATAGAGTCAATAAATTTACCGAATAAAGCCGCTTAACAATGCTAAAACAAAGGAATCCAAAAACTGTCTGCGCGATCGTTTTTGGATTCCCTGTTTTAATGACAATAATATTGTTCTTAGTGAATAATAAAAAGAGGAGACTTAATATGAAAAAATACCTTATTCCCGCGCTCATACTCGCTATGGCAGCTTCAATGACAGGCTGCGGACGTGATAACCCATCGTCAGCGTCTGCAAATTCCAATGTCAGCAGTTCTGAGACTACAGAAGCGGCATCGGATGAAACTGAAGCAGAGACAACTGCTCCTGCTGAGGATAAAACCGAGGAAGCAGCTACCGAAGAGGCGGACGGAACAAAAGAAACCGAGACTGGATCGACGGAACCTCCGGAGGACGATTTTCAGGAGCCGAGCCGTGAACCGCAGGACTTCAGCGGTATTGCAGGCTACTGGTATATAGACGGCGATGCTTCTGCTGCAAGCTTGCATATATCCAATGACGGTAAATTCGAGGCTTACTACGCAATAGGCATCAAGGAAGCAAGCGGATATATCATCAGGGAATACAGTAAGGAGATTCCGGGGTATTACTTTGTTATGTATCTCGATTCGGGCGAGAAGTATATGACATTTGATGATGACGGAACTGAGCAGAAGAACGATATTTACCTTCAGGGCGAAAATACCGTACACTACGTAAGACTCTACGGCGAAGGCGGTCTGGCAGATGACGGACGCGGTCCCGGAGAGGAATTCTGCGGAAGCTGGATGTGCGACAGGGCTCATCTGGAGATAACTCAGGAAACAGATACAGAGTTCCATGCTGTTATAAAGTGGGGCGCAAGCGCTTCAGCTCATGCCGAGTGGGATTATCCGCTTGTTCTCGAAAACGGAAAGCTCGTATGCAGCGGCAAGGGCACCAAGACTTTCGTTGAATATAAGGAAGCTGGTTCTGAGCCTGAGAAGACAGTCGAGTATACCGACGGAAGTGCAGAGTTTGAAATGAGCGGCAGCGATATCAAATGGAACGATAAAAAGGAACACAGCGGAGACGATATGCTGTTCAAAGCTGATATCTATGCATAAATAAAAATGCACTCCCTTCTGTAGATTATCCTATCGAAGTATTATATGCACTTATCGGGGGCAAACCTTTCTGAGGAAAGGTTCTTCCCCCGCACCCCCTTTCCAAAGACTTTTTGCTCCAAATTTTCAGCCTGATATATCCCTTTGCTGCTATATATGATAAGCAGCAATTTTTTGTAAGGGATATATCAGGCTGAAAATTTAAGGCGAAAGTTTTAGGAAGGGAGTTTGAGGGAGAACCCTTTTTCAAAAGGGTTTCCCTCAATAAACACGTGTAAAAGTCCGATAGGATAATCTACAGAGGGGAGTGTAAATATTTTTTATGTAAAGCACAGCGGCTTCCCGAGGAAAAAGGGAAGCCGTTATGCTCATAAGGAGGTGGAGTATATAAAATTGTAGATAGCGTTTATCAGGACTGCTCACTCATCATGATCTCGACACGGTTCTGGATGAGTTTTGCAGTTTCTTCTGCGGAGCGTTCGCCATTGAAGTAGGCTTCTATCTCTTCCTGTATGATAGAGATCATATCGGATGAAAGATTGCCGATGTACGCTGCGCTTGCATTTGAGATATAGTCATAGAGATAGTCGCGCTCTTCCTGTGTAAGAGGCTTTATGTCGAACTCCTTATCGCCGATATATACCTTATCGTCATATTCTACGTCCTTGCCGTTTTCATCTTTGTAGCTCGGCTTTTTCATAGAATCGTCCAGACGCTTGTCGAAAGCTGATTTGAGTGCAGGGAGAAGGTACATATTCTGGCTTGACTGGTTCTCTTCAGAGAAAGTTGTCTTTATAAGATCCCAGCACATATCCTTATATTCCGAGGTGCTGAGGATCGCGAAAAAGTTGTTTGCAATGACTTTGGCACCGCTTCCGTTTGTGGATGGGAAGCCGACAAGAGTCATATCATCGCCGAGATAGCCCTGTTCAGCCTGAGCATAGCTTCTTGGCTCGGTAAGGTAAAGATCGTAAAGAAGTGCCTTGTCGTTTCTGCATGCAGCTTCTCTTTCGTTCCAGTATTTATCCATTTCTTCAGGTGAAGCGTTTTCCCAGTCGAATTCCTCTTCGTCCTCGAACTGGTTGCAGAATTCAAGGAGCTTTACAAATTCGGGTGTATCTATAGTACACTTGTTTGTTTTAGGATCAAAGAGATCAAGTCCTGCGAGGAGATAGTTGAATATATTTTCGCGGCCATTTGCTTCTGCGAAGAGGCTCATATCCTTTGGCATCTTTTCAAATGTTTCAAGGAAATCGTCAAATGTCCAGTTCTCTTTGTCTGCGAACTTGGTCTTTGCCGCAAGAGTAGTTACACCGAAGCTGTTGCAGAGAGTATAGAGCTTTCCGTCAGTTTCGCATACGTTCAGGACGGTAGGTACGATGTCATCCTTTTTGAGGGTGTCATCCTTTGCAAGGTAATCATAAAGGTCAACGAATGCGCCCTTTGAAGCAAGTGTATTTACAATAGCAGGACTGTATGACATTATCATATCAGGACCTTTGCCTGCAACGATATCCATTTTCAGCTGATTTTCAGCGGAGCTTGTCATCTTCTCAGTCTCTTCGTCCCACTGGTCATACTTGCTGTAGTCGATAAGCTTGAAGCGGTACTCTGTATTGCTCTTGTTGAAGTTTGTGATAGCTGTGGAAGTAAGCGGATCTGAACCCATAGTAGCGATAGTTATTACCTTTACTGATGAAAGCTCGGAAGGATCGCGGCGTGTAAGGCTGTAGAATCCCTTTTCATCAGTGGACCAGTTATAGTAATACATGAGGAAGTCGCCGTTGCTGAGTTTGAGTACAGAGCGGACAAATTCTCCGTTAAGGTCTGAATCCACCCAGTTGATAACTTCTTCTGCGGTGCCGTCGGACTTAACTCCGTAAAGTCCTGTACCTGTTGCTGCGTATACGGTATAGTCGCCGTCACCTGTGAGCATTGCATTTGTACCTGTGATCTCAGTATCCTTAAGGTCGATAACGTCATCGGACATTTTGAATTCATTACAGTCGATATGCTTTATCTTAAGGCTGCTTTCATCCCATGTTGCGAATGCAAGATTACCTTCTGCATCAAGGCAGCCGTTATAGAACCATGTATCTTCGTCTGTTTCTATTTCTTGCTGTATCTTTCCGTCAGTTCCGAGGACTGTGTAAACGGTATTTGTGCTTCCGTTTATTCCGATGATAACCTTATCGGTGCTTCCGCAAGGATACATCTCGCTGAAGTATATTCCCTGCGACATGCCGTCTTCTTCTGTTTCTTCCGCATATTTTTCAAGACCTGTGATAGGATTCTGTGTGATGACTTTTCCGTCGGAACCGATAGTATATACAGAATAGCTGTATGTTGCGGCAGCTTCCATAGCTTCATAGTCGAATGTCTCGGGATCGAAATTCGGATCTTCAAAATCAGGCATCTTGAAATCGCCGTAATCTACATTGGTAACAGCTGCAACTATAGTTCCGTCAGAAAGTGCTGTTGCGCTGATATTGCTGTCTTTTCCGAATTCCACATCCACCTTGCGGATGTCTGTAAGGTCCTTGTTTGCTATGTTGAGCTCGATACCTGATTCGCCGTAAACGGAGAGAAGGATATCATCGTTTGAGTTCAGAAGACACATCGAGTTTATCATGTTGAATTCCGAACCCACTCCAAGGTCAACGGCGCTGTATGCGTTTGTGATAGTTTTTTCTGATGTTTTATCGGCAGTGCTGCCGCCTTTTCCGCCTGAGTTTGCACAGGATGCAGATGATGCGATCATACCCAGTGCAAGAAGACCTGTAATAGTTTTTCTTACTGTAGTGTTATTCATGACTGTTGATTCCTTTCGTTACTATTATTTATTTTTTCTTTCTTTTGTTCTTTACGCTGTCCTGCGTTGTAGATGATGTTGTTTATCTTTTCTGTTATAGCCGAGATGACCGCTTTTTCCTTGCTGTTGACGAACTTCCACAGCAGGAAGAGCAGCCAGAGCAGTGTTATTATCGGTATTGCGAGAAGCAGCCGGCTCCAGAAATAAAGGGGAGTGGTCTTGTATTCTATTATGCGTGATGCGTTTTCCCAGTAGGGGAAGGTCACGGTATTGTTCCTTATTGCGTAATCGGAGAGCTTGCGTATCTGTTTTGCTCTTGTCGATTTGTTATAGCGCGAGGTATTGTTTACAAGGACGTAATTGTTTTTGTACGAGCCCTTGAAGAATTTATTAAGTGAATTATAAGCGTAGTTCTTTACGGGATCGGGTGAAACGCACTCATAGCACGTTACCTTCTTGAACTCTCCGCTGTCTGATGAAGGGGGCATATCAGGTGAACCTGTCTGATATGAGGGAGCTGAACCTCCTGAAAGGAGCTTTACGCCTTCATAGGATATGTATGCATGACGTGTATCGCCTGCGGTCTTTTTTTCTGCTTTGGTGCTTACATCGCTTATAACGCCTGAGATGTAGAACTTGCTGCCGTTGATATATACGGGTTTGCCCTGTATATTAGCCGAACCGTAAAGGGACCACGCAAGGCTTCTGTCTATCACTACGGTATCCTGCGAAAGGTCGGAATCCGTGAAGTAGGAACCGCTTTCAAGATTGAATCCGCGGAACAAGAAGAAGTTCCCGCCTGCAACGGTCAGTTCAGCATCGGACTTTCCGTTTATATCACTTGAAAGACTTACATTTCCATACCTTGCACTGTAGGCATTGGGAAGCAGCTCTGCATTACCTTCGGGGACTATGGATACGGCTTTCAGTGCCTCGAACATACTGCTCCGCACTGCATTTACGGTATCCGTGGTGAAACCTGCATCATCGGCAAGAAAGCAGCTGAGCTGTGAATAGCTTTCCTTGCTTCCGTTCGCCCACTTTCTTGCAGCAGTATCATATACCTGCTTCTTAACAAGTGAACCGCCGATGCACGAAAGCAGAAGTGAACCTGCAATGGCCGCAGCGTTTGCAGCAGCAACGATCACATGCAGTTTTTTCAGTTTAAGCTTCAAAGTGACCACCGCCCGTCTTACTTTTCTTTCATGCGGACCTGATCACCCGGATCAACAGGCTTGCTTGCGGCTGTTATAACATAGTCGCCGTTTGCAATAGAACCGCTTACGGCACAGGAATTATCGTCCGAAGCAAGTACCTCTACCTTGACCTTTTCTGCGTAGTAACGGTTTCCGAGAGGTGAGCTCTTTGATCTTACTGTGAGTACATATTTGCCCTCGTTGTCATCCTGTACAGCGCTTCTCGGAACGATAGCGTCGTATGATGCGCTTCCGCAGGGGATAGCTATTTCAAGACCTTCGCCCGAAGTAACATCACCTGAGATCGTGAGTTTTACAGATTTTTCTCTTGAACCAGCCTGTGAGGTGTTCTTTATTTCGCTGACAACGGCTTCAACATCGCCGCCCCAGTTGTTGAGTATCTCTGCCTTAGCGCCCTTCTTTACCTTCTTTGCCTTTTCTGCATCTATGTTTATCGTCATAGTGAAGCCTTCATCGGAAAGATCGATGATCGCAAGAGGTGAATCGGGAACGGTAGTCTCGCCCGGCTTTATGTTTATGGAGCTTACAACTCCGCTGTATTTCGATTTTATTTCGGAAACATCGTTCTTCTTTTTCAGCTTTTCAAGCTCTTCCTTTGCACGGTCGATCTCTTTCTTCTGTGCAGCGAGTTCGAGGTTTGAAAGGGCGGAAGCGTTATCGCCTTCACGCTTTGCCTTGTTAAGGTCACTGATGAGACCTTCGAGAGCTCTCTGCTTCTGCTCTACGTCTGCAACAAGCTGATCGTAGCTTACGGCATCGCTCACTGATGATATCGGCATATCCACAGAGCTGCTCATGCCGTCGCCCACAAGACCTGTGTAGTAATCAACATTGTTTTCAGCATCTGTAAGCTGACTTACAAGGTCGTTCCTGAGACTGTACTTATAGTCGTTGTAAGCGGAACGGAGTTCGCTGACCTTAGCGGACTTTGCTTCCATATCAGCCTTTGCGGAGTCTATCTCCTCCTGAGGTGCATCGCCTGCTGCAAGTGTTGTGAAAAGCGTGGAAGCTTCACTGTATGCTGCGGAAGCTTCGTCAAGCTCGTTCTTCATTTTTACGAGCTGACCTGAATACTCAGGTGCGGCAGAAGCGTATTCGTCCATATCTATAGCCGATATAGTGTTCTGGAGCTTTGTCTGGAGCTTGGTGTAGTAGTTGAGCTGCGACTTGTTTGCGTTGTATGTATCCTGAGAAGAATTATCGCTGCCCTGATCGGGTGAATAGCTGTCACGCTTTGCGATAGCTGCGTTGAGTTCCGCACGGGCATCGGCGATTGCCTGATTCTCCTTGGAGTAATCGGCAGGAAGTGTAAGGAGGGCTTTCTGGTATGCGAGTTCCAGTTCGGAGAGCTGCTTTTCGGCAGTTTTTATCTCTTCGCTGTCACCTCCGCCGACTGTAAAGAGAACGTCGTCCTTTTTGACTTCCTGACCTGTCTTTATCATAATTGTATCGATGGTCTTGTTTCCGTCTACCTTGACTTCGTAAGCCTGATTTGATTCAACTGTACCGTTTCCTCTTATCCTTTCGGTAAGCTTGCCCGAAGCAGTTCTTTCAGTAGATATCTCAGCAAGTGATCTGTTCATTATTGTATTTGAAAAGAAAGTCAGTACCAGCAGTGCAGCGAGGAATATAATAAGTATGGTCTTTATTATCTCTCGTTTCCTGTTTGGGGTATAGACCTTTTCTTCGTTCATGACTTCTTTGTTTTCAGCCATTATCCACATCTCCTAATGATGAAATTACGTAAGCGGAACTGCTTTGCAGTCCGTGCTGTCCGCGGCGGAGACGGACCGAAATGTCCGTCCCGCAGACAGTCTCATATTTATCCTTGGCAGGGTACGCCGAGCGTTACCCTTTTATACCGCCTGAGTAGGTTATTCCCTCAACGAGGTCATCCTCGCCGTAAAGGAACATCAGTATCGTAGGCACCATGTATACAACGCCTACGGCAAATGCGAGACCAACGTCTCCCGAATTTATCTGCGAAAGGAATACGGAAAGCGGATGCTTATCCTTATCCTGTAAGAGTACCAGCGGCTGTTCCACCATGTTCCAGTAATCGATGAATACCAGCATGGCTACCGAAACGATAGCGCTCTTGCAAAGAGGTATGTGTATCTTTGCAAGTATCTGGAATTCGCTTGCGCCGTCCAGCTTTGCGGCTTCTATGTAGGATACGGGGATTCGCTTCATTACCTTTGTCAGCAGGAATATACTGAAGGGAGCGAATACTCCGGGAAGGATTATCGCCCACCGCGTGTTGAGAAGTCCCGTTTTGTCAGCCACAAGGAAGTTCGGAACGAGGGTTACCTGATAGGGCATGAGCATCAGTATAACGTATGCGAAGAATATGATGCTCTTTATTTTGCCGTTGTATCTTGAAAAACCATAGGATGCAAATATCGCTATAAGCAGCTGGAAAAGCGTTATCGGTACAGTAAGTATCACCGAATTCCAGAACTTCAGGAGATAATCGGGACTTTTCAGAAGTACGGCTTTGTACTGGTCGAAAGTTACCTTATCGGGGATGAATTTTAGGTTTACATTGTCAGAAATGAAGACCTTTGTATCATCTGTCATATTGCCGAACATCGTTCCGTAGTTAGCGGATATCTCCGATGATGTCATAAAGGAATTGGCGATGGTCAGTACCGTCGGCATAAGGAAAAGTACGGCTGCCGCACACGCAAATATCGTGAAAGCTATGTTAAGTGTATGTGTCTTTTGCCTGCGGGAAAGCGCCATCAGTTCTCCACGTCCTTTCCGAATATATTCTCGGCTATCATCAGTACAGCAATGATGACCATCATTACAAGGGCGAACAGAACTGCCGCTGCCGAAAGCTTCTGATAATCGAGACTGTTGAACGTGTTGTTCATGAAGTGCTGAAGCATGTACAGCTTGTCAAAGGGATAATCTCCCGTAAGTAGATAGACCTCTCTGAATATCTTGAATGAGTTGATGAGCGAAAGAATGAGTACGAATAATATAGTAGGGGAGAGGTACCTTAGTTTTATATGAAAGAACTGATATACCTTTCCTGCGCCTTCAAGTTCGGCAACTTCGATTATGTCCTTCGGGATGCCTGCAAGTGCCGACATGAAGAGTATCATGTTGTATCCGAGGTTTTTCCACAGGAACATCAGTACGATTATTATCTGTCCGTGAGCTGATTTCAGCCAGTCGGGACCTTTTCCGCCGAATGCCTCTATTATCTGGTTTATCGTTCCGTGATTGTGGAACAATACCTGCCATACAAGCACTACCGAAGCAGTGGGGACCATAAGCGGACTTAAGAAGAATGTTCTGAATACGCTTTTCCCGGGGATATTCCTGTCGAGTATCATTGCAAGCCCGAGAGAAAGCACAAGTGAAAGCGGTACAGCGGTAAGCGAGAATATCGCCGTATTTGTACTTGCTTTTTTGAAAGCACTGTTTGAAAACAGGTTTATGTAGTTATCGAGTCCCGTGAAATTACGGGTTATCGGATTATCTATAAGCGAATAATAGATTATGATGCCGAAGGGTATCAGGAAAAATACCATAACGCCTATAACGCTCGGTGCAATGCAAAAGTCGCTGAATATCCGCTCACCTCTGCGTCCGCACTGTGATTTGTTGGTTTTCATTTGACCACACCTTAATGTAATTGCTGAGAAAAAGCTGTCCTAATAATATAAGTGTCATAAAAGGCGTAAAAAGACAACTCTTAGATAAATTTTTATTATTTAACATTATCTATGATATAACATTAACAAACAAAAGTCAAGTGTTTTTCTCAATCTTAAGGAAAATTTTAAAGGATCGTCGTTCACATATTGCATCGGATAACCCGATAGCTTGTGTTAACCGAGGGTAACGGCGAACGGTTCTGTTTCAGACTTAAGTGTGTTAGTTGATTAGTGTACTAATCGGAACAATACACTTGCTACAGTTATATGATAACACTATTTCTTTCCGCTGTCAAGTGGTTTTGCATTTTTTTTGCATAACATTACAAAAAAGTAATGATAATGCAGAATTGCGTCCGATCATTCCTTACATATATACTATCGTAAAAATAGTTCGGATTGTGACACCGATATCTGCATTTTATTATATATTACAACCTTAAAATTCGAATGATTTATTCCTTAATTTTTCCTTACTTTCAACCTCTGTTAAAACATCTCGCGAATAATCGTGAGTTTTTTGTGCAGATTGACTTTTTTTCGCTTTCGCTATTGACTTTTATTTTCCTCCGTGATATAATATTATCTGTTGAAACGCCGTGCGGGTGTAGTTCAATGGTAGAATTCCAGCCTTCCAAGCTGGTTACGTGGGTTCGATTCCCATCACCCGCTCCATTTTATTTAGCAGCTTGTGGCTGCTAAAATTGTCTATGCGCCTTTAACTCAGCTGGATAGAGTAACTGCCTTCTAAGCAGTAAGCCGCTGGTTCGAATCCAGCAAGGCGCGCCATTCCGAAACTCTCCTTTATATTTACTATATGATGGAGAGCTTCGTTTATATTTACATGGTGGGTGTAGCTTAGCTGGTTAAAGCGTCGGATTGTGGTCCCGAAGACCGTGGGTTCGAATCCCACTATCCACCCTCATGAAATAGGCACTTTCGAGAAATCGGAAGTGCTTTTTTCGTTCCATTTCCTAATACTTTCCTAATATGAGTGCTCTGAAGCCCAATTCTGACTGCAATTACATAAGGCTTTGGAATACAAAAAAGAAACTGCTGACGGACATCATCCTGTCCATGTAAGATGATACAACAACAGGTGCTCCTGACATTTCAAGAGCACCTGTAATCGTTTATTCAGTACCATTATGATCGAACAGTTCTGTGAAACAACTGGTAATGTAGTCCATCTCGGTCTTTTTAGCTGAATCATCAGCGTGACTGTAGACATTGAATGTTGTAAGAAAGTCCCCATGTCCTGCATAGTCCTGTATCTGCTTCATCGAAAATCTGTTATTATTAGCAAGAAGGCTTATACATGAGTGGCGAAGTGCATGGAACTTTATGTGCGGAAGACCTTTTGCATCGAGCAGCTTGTTGAAGTGAGATGTTATGCTGTCAGGAGTAATGAGAGTGCCTACCGCATTTACACAGATAAAGTCCATGTACGCTTTAGTTTCCCTCGGCATGGTATCATGAGTAGCTTTAAGAGCTTTCAGGTAGTTATACAGGTCATCGTTCATGGTGAAGCTGCGCTCACTGCTGTCTGTCTTGAGGAAAAACTTCAGTATGATATCCCTCGGTTTCTTGCTGCCTGTACGTCCTATGACTTTATATGTGCCGGGCGTAAGGATACTTGAATCTCCCACTATTACTGCCTGTCGTATATGTATCAGCCTGTTTTCAAAATCTACGTTATCCCATGTCAGACCAACTATCTCTGAACGTCGGAGTCCGAGTATCATCGCAAGGATAACAGGTGTTTCGATATACGAGCCTTTCGCAGCTTTTGCGAGAGCGTTAAGCTGCTCAGCATCGTAGTAATTGGTAACTGATTTACTCTTTAATGGCTTATCTATGACATTCATGGGATTTTTGATGATAAAATCGTTCTTCTCTGCATATCTGAATGCGGGACCTATAAGACTCAGCAACTTATGCACCGTCTTGGGACTTTTTCCCTCACTCAGCTTATAACTGCAGAATGATTCGATATCTTTGGGTTTCAGATCTCGTATAGGCTTTCTGTTGGCAAAGTAAGGCTTCAGATGTATTTCCAATGCGTTAAGATAATCGTTATATGTAGTCGGCGACAGCTTTGTTTTCTTCAGTTCAAGACAGTAAGCTGCACACTTGTCGAGAGTCCAGCCACCATATTCACTATCAACGACGCCTTCAAACTTAGCGATTATCTCTTTAGCCTTGTCCTCGCCCTTACGCTTGTTGATTTGCTCTCCCCTGTTATTCAGTCCCTTGACGCCAGTCGACAGCTGTTTCAGCTTTCGCTTTCCTGTTGCATCCTTGATGTAAAAGCTAACGTGCCATATACCTTTGTTGATATGAACACTGTACTTCATGTTTATCCCTCCTAAGTTTTCTGCCGCAAGTTCAAAACCTGCGGCAGTCTCGTCGTTTTCTCAGTTACCGATAGAATTGCGATTGAGGAATTCAATCACATTCACCTTCGGTATCTTGAAGGTATATCCTATCTTGATATACGGAATCTCGTTGCTGCGAAGAAGTTCTCTCGCCCTGTTCTTTCCGATATGAAGCATTTCTTGAAGCTGCTTCACTGAGATGATATCAGGGTAATCCTTGAAGGCATTATCTGTTGTCATCATGTGTTGCTCCTTTCCGGTGGATTGTCGCTCCACCTATTTGATTAACAGTAGCGATACCCCACACAGGAGCATTGCTATCATGCTTATGCACTACAATAGTATATAGGCGATTCGGACTACTCTATCGGTTCCTTATCACACATGATATAGCGTTGTTGAACAGGCCGTTCTACTTCACCATACTCAAGTATGTCATTGATAGTATTAATTTGAAAGTTGGTGCTAAGATCAAATGCCTTTTTACTGTTACGTCTTTTAAAGTCGGTTCCAGTTGCTTCAAAAGCAGCTCTTAACCCATCTCTCAACTTATCTAATGCAGCAGCACTGCCATCACTTTTCTCGAACACTTTTGCTGCTTCCTGTATACGGGACTTACACTCGATAATGGCATCATAGTCGATACGCAGTTTATCACTGTATACATTTCCCTTGCCGTATAAGCGGAGAATGTACCTCACAAATGCATGTGGGTTTTCCTGCTCCTCAGCTTTGAGCTTTTGAATGAACTTGAGCTTGATTTCAAGAGTCTTGATAGCAAGCTCGTTAGGAACAAGTATTCTTCCTTCTGGCGAAGAATAGCTATAGGGCTCACAATCAAATACGTATGGATTATCCTTCGCTTTTTTGAATTCTTTCAGCTGCTCATACAACATATGTTCTATTTGCCCTAAATCACCGGTATCGTAATCAGGAATGAGAACCGTGATGTTTCGCGGATTCTTCTTGTTAACTCTGACTCGACCTATGATCTGCTGAATAGCAATATAATCATAGCAGTGAGCAACAATGATCGTCACTTTGTCATCATGAATCGATAACCCGTTATTTGCGACCTTCGTAGGTAGCAGTACAGGTGAATCAAAGCAAGAGTTCATCGTGATCTTCCTGATTTCCTCGTTAAGCTCGTCATCCTGCCTGTCTGAGTAGATCTGCAGTCCTTGAGGTTTTAGTTTATCATTGAACTCACGACCTTTATCCTTATCGTTGAACAGCATCAATGTCTTGTAGCCATCTGCTGAGTTCTTGTTAATGTAATCAGCTAGTTTATTCTGATTGCTAGGATCGTAGGTCTTGAATGTAATGTAGCCCCAGTCTGGCTTCATCAGGTAAAGATGTTGGATGCGCGTATGTTGTCCAAGCCTATGCATAACAACATCTTTTGATGAAGCATTAAGAATCCCTTCTGATGTAAGAGGTTGATAGAAAGAACCTTCCACTGGTTCAAACTCAAGATCCCACAGCAAAGGAGCTATGTCAGCTGGTGTTCCTGTAACATATATCCTTATGGTTCTGTCACGATTATTCTTAAGCCACCGTATCACTCTCTGAGGATATGATGAAAAGGTTGCATCTTCACTTAAACAGTGAACCTCGTCACATATTACTATGAGCTTCTTGTCCGTAAACTCGGATTCTCGTCCGACAAAGCTTTGATATGTAGTAATTGTTACCCTCATATGCTTCTGTAGTTCCTTCAGCGTCTCAATAGTAATGCGCATCTTCTCAGCGAGTTCTTTTAAGAACTGAAGGTCATTACATAATCGAGGGGAGAGTACTAGTACATAGTACTCTCCAGAAAGATCAAATGTAATGTTTTCTAATGCATAGCTCTTGCCTGAGCCAGTTTGAGTACATATGAAGATTGAGTGTCCCCAGATAAGTTCACGTATTTTTTCCGAATCGAAGAAATCTGCTAGATATTTGTTAGATGGAACTACTGTTGTCGGAACAAGACCACTCGCGTTAACTAAGGTTTCGTTTGATGTAGCTTCAGCTGCTTCTTTCTTACGTTCAGTAATAAGCTGCGACCATTCTGCGACATCTTTACATCCTCCCTTATAGTAGCAAGTCCTGCAGTCGTCCCAATCGGGGTTCAGTTTACACCGCTTTTCTTCTTCAACAAGCACAACTTCTAGATTCTTGCTCATGTGCTTCTCAGTATGCTTGGATTTTACTATCATTGTAGTACCTCCTTTAGACGGACTCCGTAGAAACCACGTTGGTTGATATTTCCTGTGCGCTTTCTGTCTTTATCTACTCGATGCTCATTTGTCTTGTAGAACGCCTGAGAAAAGGCAGATAGGTCTTTGAACACATCACCACCGTATTTTTTTACGAAAGCCTCGTATAACTCTTGCGAGTATATGAATGTTTCAGGATTTGTGAACTCACAGTACTCATTGCTGAACTGACGTACCAGTTCGTAGGGCTGTGTACTCGGTCCGAATGTCAACTCCTGTAGATAAGCGTCCCTGTTGGTGAACTTGTAGTTGTTGTTCTTAAGCTTCATGTAATGCCTCATAGCTTCGGTGCAGACAGCATCTCGCTCAGCCAACAGCTTATTCAATAGATATGGATCCTGTTGATCCTTGGGAACAGAATAATCGAAGGGTATCGGTACGATCCTTCTAGCGAAAGCTTTATCTATTGCAGAGTATGCCATGCCAATGTTGTAGTTGGAGGCAATAAGAATCTTGCAGGACGGTTGTACCTTTACTTGATTCTGGAACTTAACAGGTGCAGATATTTTATCACCACCTGATAGAGATTTCAGCTTACCAATAGCATCTTTACTTATATCTACAGCGCCTTCGTCACCGGAGATGTTTATCCTCTTGTCGGTTAGCTCGCCAATGGCAAATCTATCACCGAGAAGCGTCTTCATTGACTTGTGTTCAACTCCAGAATCAGAGATGAATGATTCAAGCATTCTCAGGAAGGTTGACTTGCCGTTGTCACCGTTAGGACCATAGAGAACGAAAATAGCCTTTGCTTTGGCATCAGGAGAGATGCAGTAACCGATAACCTCATAAAGAAGCTCTTTCAAAAGAGTGTCTCCACCAGATATCGTACCGAAGAATTTATCTGTAACAGGGTGATCAAGCTGAACATCGAAACCAAGAAAGTTTGCTTCGACGATCATAGTATGGAAGTAGTCTCCAGGAATTTGGTTCTCATAAAAATCGCCTGTTGTGTTATCAAAGCTACCATTTATAAAGATAGTGTAGCGATCATCGTTTGCTTGAACAGTAACAAGAAATGCACGAGGTATCGCTGATTTTAGGATACTGTGACAAACATCAATAGGTTCAGGATCTATTCCGAATGTAACATGTATCATCCATAGAATCATACGTATGATAAGTATGTCATTGATCGGAACATATCTCCTGTTATAAAACATATATGGTTTCGAGTTATACAGAACTATCCAACGCTCCCTAACGAGCTTTTGCTCTATTTCGTATCGTTGCTCGTCATTGAGCGAGTCCCTTATGTAACTGTAAGAATCTGATGCTGTAGGATAGTATACTCCATTCATCGTCAGCGGCGATGCGTTAGCAGCGGCTACAGTTACAGCTGTGCTGCTGACGTATGGAAGATTATTTGGTGGAGGTAGATTTCCTACATTCATCGGTGGTGGATTGGCAACGGCACCCATTGCAGCTGTACTGCTGATGCCTGTTGGCGTTTCATCACGAGCTTTCCATTCTTCATAACTAAGTTGACGAAAAAGCGGCTGTGTAGGAGGAGAGCCTCCTACACTCAACGGTGGTGCATTAGCAGTGACACCTGTGGCAGCTGTGCTATTATCAGATTGCCCTGTCAGTTGTATGAATACCTCATTAGTAACAGGATTAACAATGTTAAACGGCGACCGAGGGATTGTTGAATCAGTAGGCACAGAAACTATTTCTCCTTCTGGAGTTATAGCTCCAGCAATTCTTAATGGAGGGCTACTTGTATCAGCTTTAGGAACAATTGTCGCCGATGATGTTGTTCCGCCTTCCACAGCTCCCTGAGAAATGCTTTCTGACGATGTGACAGTGAAGCCATTATTGGCCGAGTTGTCGTTCGGATTCATTTAGATTTCCTCCTTTCAAATAGCTCTTAGAATACGATCATGGTCAGTACCGGACCTTCGTTCTCGTCGAGATTTATAGGCTCAACAAGCTCGAATGGAAGACCTGATGCGATTCCCATTGCTGTTGCTTCCAACAATGAAGCTCTTGCCTTGGACGGCTCTTTTGTGTTACTCTCGAGTGTTTGTGACTTTGTTAAGTCAGTCTTCTTTTTAGTATCCATAAAGATACTCCTCCTTTGTGATAGTATATGGGTTTGTGTTATGCCAGCGTGCAGCGTTTTCTTCGACCAATGAGGGGGAAAGTTTACATTTACCCCCTTTACCTGCTCCGTGATTTCTGATATCATAGAGATAGTAGGGTGAATACGCTGTAGCAGCTTGTTATGGCTATATTATAACCCAATCGCTTTACTAGAGGGTAGAGGAAAGATTCGGAACCTAAAAATAAATTTTTGAGTAAGTTCGGAATATTTCCGAACTTACAGGAGGTATAGTATGAGTAAACAGAAGAGTGAACAGATGGAACTACTCGAACAACTGATGAAAGATATCTACGGCGTCAAAAACGTTAACTATAAGCTAATATTAACGAATGATGACCAAGTGATTGATGTCTGTCAACTTAACAGAGGCGCAGGCGCCACAGGCTTGATGGATGATCTTTCGTTTACCCCTCACTATAGTAATAAGCTTAAGCTATTATTCCAATTCACTTTTCGGACGATCTGGGGCGTTGAGGTCGAGTTTGAACCCAACAAGAAAGATTTCGATACACTTCACTGTATAACTAATTTTTGTAAGGCAGTTGGCATCAAGAATGTTGATGAGCTGGATCCACGATACAACTATACATATTTATGGACAGTAGATTCACCATTTGAAGTACTTAAAGCACCGAGTGTATACGCTCCACATGGTGAAATCGTAGTATGTTGTAGCGAAGCACAGAAAACAAAAAGATCTGAGCAGAAGAAGGAAGCGAAGATTAAGAGTACCCCGTTGTCGAAGCTACTTAATGAAGATGGTATAAGAAGAGCGAACATGGGGCAAAAAATATGCAATCTTCTTTGCGACCACTTCATACCACTATTATTTGATACTTACCTTGATAAGGGGTATAGAAATCTAAGATTAGCATTTAAGAACTTATATACGTACTCAAAAAATGAACTGTTACCACTACTATACGGAAAGAATAATTGGCTAAAAGGTGAAATGGAAACATGGTACCCGTATCAATACATCATTGTCTTAGATAGCAAGTATGAGAAACTTGATGAGGCTGACATGAACTTAGATAATACTTTAGGATGGTACATTATAGATGACATTCTTGTTCCTCCGAGTATACACATTCCGTCAATGAAGTACAAATCACAAGTTCTTTATCCATCTATTGATATATCTGGTATAATCAGTAATCCTAATGACTCTAGATATCGTATATACTACAAGATGAATGAGGAGGCAGGGAGTAGATATTCCGATAGCGAGATTCAAGAACTGATCTACAGCAGGTTTATCCAAGATTACATTGAACAATATCGGTGTACTAAGAGATGCATAGAAGAACTGATGAAATTGATAATCTCATTGGATTTAAGTTCACTGATACACGAAACTGTTGTTAACGAAGATATGATTCAATTGTTCTGTAACGATGAGTGTGAACGAGAAAGCCCTATCGAATCATACATGATATCGTACATCGCAAGCTTCTTAAAAAATGCTCCATTACGACTATCTAGTGAGCTGCCTATGATGATTGCCCCAGAACGCAGTAAGCTTGATAAGTTATATGATATATTAGAACAAGGCCAAATAGAGGAACAAGAGATCAATCAAGAACATTCATTCAGTGCATCCGAGCTATCATTTGCTTTGTTACAATGGATAGGAGAGGTAGGAGCCGAAATCAATAAATTCGCTAACAGCTTACCAAAGAATTATACTTATTCGACCGCAGATAGCAGTATACAAGAACACGGTAAGAAGATGAAGGAGTATGCCGAAAGCCAACAACTTGCTGGTGCGATTGATGAAATGAACAAAGAGTTGGAGCGTATGGATGAACAGAATGAACAATGTAAGAATGGATACGATGGTCAGGAATCGTATAGGTGGGGAGACTGGAGAAGCTCTCGTTGTAACGTGTTTGAGGAAGTTAAAGCGAGTCTTGAGATATATATCCAGAAGATCAAGGATATGATGACTGATTTCTAAATGATGTATGAAAACTATCATAGGCGAATGCTGAAAGCACCAGTACAGAGGCTCTGAAGACCCCCTGATTCTGCTAGCATCAATTGTAAGAGGCATCTGCTTACAGTCATACACAGAATGTATTGTAGCAGCATACAACCTCAATTATCGACCAAGGAGTGATACTTGATGGCAATATACATAGCTTTCGACGTTGAGACACCCAACCGCGCCAACGACCGTATGAGTGCGATAGGCATATCTGCGATCAAGGATAACAGGATCGTAGCCAATTACTACTCTCTCGTCAACCCTGAAACGCACTTCGACTATTTCAACACGCAGCTCACAGGCATCGATGCTGAGAAGGTCAAGGGCGCTCCGAACTTCGCTGAGCTGTGGGAGAAAATCGAGCCTATCATGAGCAAAGGCATTCTTGTTGCTCACAATGCTGTATTCGATATGAGTGTTCTCCGCCATTGTCTTCATAGTTACAGTATCTCATGGAAAGCTGCTGCTGACTACTTATGTACGGTACAGATAGGTCGGCGTGTGCTTCCGAACATGAAACATAACCTCGACGTGATGTGCGAATACTACGATATAGCTCTGAATCATCACCAAGCTGACAGCGATAGTCGTGCCTGTGCAGAGATACTATTGAGATACATGGAGAGCGGCGTGAACGTAAGCCAGTACCTGAAGAAGTACTGGTTATAGTATAGATATATGTACAGAAATCGGCCATAAGCAGTTCCTGAGACTGCCTGCACAGGCTTTGTTGGGATCCCCTACTACGACGAGAAGAGCGTTTGTGAGGTATACAAGTATGATTGCCTAGAGATGGCTACAAAACGCACTGTAGAGGCGACTTGAATGACGTGACAAATTGATTCCCTGTAGCAACTGCCACAGGGAATCTTTTGCTTATAGGTTACTGTGGGATCAATACATAAGTCTGAGCATTCTTTCGTTCTTTTGACGGATGTACGGTATCTCAGGATCGATAGGGGTATAGTCTACTCTCGGGAATACGTCAATTAGTGATGCAGAAAAACCGCAAGCAAACTTTTGCCCAATCTGTGCGGATTCTGCTTCTGAGAGCTCATAGCTTGGCTGAAGTCCAAGTATCAACTCTATGACATCAACGGAAATCCCTGCATTCAAGGCGTTGAATACAAATGTGTTTCTCAATGCATCGAATGCGAGCGGTCTGACATTAGCTGCACGGATCATCTGATTATACTTTCTTGAAAGTCTATACCACGCCATAAGATCTCCATTCTCTTCAACCAGCATGTACGGAGTATTGCGTATAGCGTGAAGCTCACACCACTGTACAAGCTCACGACCTGTATTTACAGGAAGAGAAAGTTTACGACAACAGCCAGTTCTTACATAATTAGGCGTGTTACATAGTGGTAAAGGGGTATCATATCTCACCTCGCTTACGAAGAGGTTGTAGTATTCATAATCGCTGCCCAGATCATATTCAAGGGAATCCCAATGCAGAGCGTTGATCTCAGCGATACTAAGCCCTGTAGCAAGATTTAGCCTTATGAAAACTCCGATGTCATACATGTAACTGGCAGCTACAAGATCAGCCGTTTCTTTAGGTGTGAACCATCCAGCCTGTACGCTTGGCCCCACCAATCGCTTCATAGCTTCTAATATGTCTTTCTGTTCCATAACAGAACCTCCTTTATGTTTTGATAACTCTGTGACAACAACTGCTGCATGGGCTTACAATACAGCAGAGCTGTCACTGTTGTATATTGGTATTGTGGGTGTGTCAAGTGACACGCCTTTCTTATTATGTCATTCTAAAAGTTCTTCGATACTCTTGTCATGTCCGAATGCCAACTTCCATTGGTAATCGCCTGTGGCTTGTTGTACGTGCTGTTTGAACTGCATTACATCAGTCCAGTCATTCGCATACATCTTGCCATTTACAAAGCTTACGGGATTTATTACGATGTGGATGTGATAGTAGGAACGTGGCTTACCTCTCCTGTTTTCCTTAGTCTGTTCGTGAACACCGAACAGAAGCTGATACTCATTACGGAAGAAATCTGCTATGCGGTATCCAGCTTTCACAGCAGCTTTGAGATTACGGAACCTTGTATCAAGCACGACAACAAAGTGTATGACCTGATTTCCACTGACCTTACCGAAGTACCTCTTCACAGCCATAAACTGATTCAGAGCATCGGCGCTCCGAACATTGACAGCTCCACAGTACTTATTGTGATCATCAGTCACATAGTTATAGCAGTTGACTAAATAGTCTTCGCCAGCATCAGCATGTGTGATTACTTTAATAATTCCCATAACTGATCGACCTCCTTTCTTATCTCTTCCTTCTCGGAGCATTCTTTTTCTGCCATTTTGACACAACGATTTACGATATCCTCCAGCCTGCACATCACTTCAGGTGTAACAGAAATATCAGCGTGGAGAGCACGTGTAGTAACATATGCCGAGAAGCTCATATCAGAAGCCTTAGCAGCTTCCTCTAAAGTTTTAGCATCCTCGGGCTTCATCTTCATGGACTTGGTGACAGTTTTCATGTCGCTCTTTGTTTTTCTCATGGTGTTTTCCTCCTGTTTCTATATGTGTTATAGTATATAGAGAGTGTAGTATCTGTAAGATATAGAGTCTTATAGTATCTCTCTTACACTTGGTCTAAAGGCAGCTCTTTGCCAGTATACGGTAAATGTATTACCGTATACTCGGGCAGGCTACCTGCTTGTCCCCACGAAGGAGACAGCGTAGCGTTCTGCAATGAGTCTCACAGTCCGAAGACCACTTACCCATCACTTATATGTTGTATAGGTAATACTTTTACACGTATCCCGATATATCATCTCTTTTCGATTGTATATCATTGATATGCCTCTATGTCAGGTACTGATTATACGATAATGGCTGACCACATAGAGACCGCTACGGCGGATCATAGGAGCATAGCAAACGGAAGGAGGAAACAATGTTTACAAATGAACGTTATCTGACCTGTGGAGTTGACAGCACGATACCGCTGGACCTTCAGCTGTTCATGTGGGAATGCGTGGAAAGGATGCAAGGGGCGAAGGACTACCTTCAAGTCTTTGAGCTTACGGCATCAGGTCCGATGCAGAGCATATCTCACTCGTCAGAAGAACCCGAATACCACATGGAATATCTGATACCATCAGATACTCCGATCACAGCCAAAGTCTACATCATAGACGATGGCGATCACTCAACAATGCTGCTTGCAGAAGAATACTGATACAAAGAAACCCTCCCGATTCAGTTCGGGAGGGTATTTTTATGCCCTGAGGAGGACACTACAATGGAAGAGAACAAAATATACTGCTCACACTGCGGAGCACTTATCGCAGACGACGAGGATTACGAGGAAGTCAACGGTGAGATCGTCTGCACCGACTGCTACGAAAACCACACTACCACCTGTGACCGCTGCGGCTCTGTTATCTGGACTGATGATAGCTACGGTGACGAATACACCACGCTCTGCTCCAACTGCTATCACAACCACTATACTCGCTGCAACTGCTGTGATGCTCTGCTTCATGAGGACGATGCCTATCACCTTGACGGGTATGATTACTGCAGTGACTGCTACCACGACGAAGTTGATAAGAACAGAAGCATACACGACTACGGCTACAAGCCGGAGCCTATCTTCTATGGCGATTCTCACCGATATTTCGGTGTAGAGCTTGAAATAGACGGAGCAGGCAAAGACTCTGATAACGCTGATGAACTCCTTGCTATCGCCAACAGAAACGAGGAGCACATCTACATCAAGGGCGATGGCTCACTTGACGACGGAATGGAACTGGTAACACACCCTATGTCTCTTGCTTTCCACAAGCAGTATCAGTGGGCAGAGATCATGAAGAAGGCTATATCTCTTGGATATCGCTCACATCAGACTTCTACCTGTGGACTTCACGTTCATGTGAACCGTGACTGCCTCGGCGATAACCGTGAGGAGCAGGATGAAACAATAAGCAGGATACTGTACTTTGTGGAGAATCACTGGAATGAACTGCTGAAATTCTCACGTCGCTCTGAATATGCCATGAACAGATGGGCAGCTCGCTACGGCTTTGAGAAGACAGGCCGTGAGATACTGGACAAGGCTAAAAAAGGCAACAATGGTCGATATGCCGCTGTAAATCTTATGAACTACGCAACCATCGAGTTCAGAATGTTCAGGGGAACGCTGAAATACAACACTTTCATCGCTGTTCTTGAGCTTGTTAACGCTATTATCGATGCTGCGATCAACAACACAGATGACACTCTGTCCAAGCTGTCATGGCTGGACTTTGTAGGCGATATCAGAGAGCCTGAGCTGATACAATACCTGAAAGAACGTAAACTTTACGTCAATGACGATATCAACGAAGAGGAGGATATGTGATATGTGTGCATTATTCGGATGGCTCGATTATAGAGGAATTGTCCCATACAGAGTGCTCAGAAAGCTCACTCAGGCTCTGGCAAACGCAGCTGAGGAGAGAGGGACAGACGCTGCCGGTATCAGTTACATCAACGGCGGCAGAGTAACGATCTTCAAAAGACCGAAGGCAGCGCACAAGCTGCACTTCCACGCTCCCGACGGTACAAAGGCTGTTATGGGACATACAAGATTTGCTACACAAGGCGATAAGAAGCAGAATTACAACAATCACCCGTTTGCTGGCCATGCTGACAAGGAGTTCGCTTTTGCACATAACGGTGTCCTCTGGAATGACAAGGAGCTCCGCCGTGACAAGGTTATCCCTGATACATATATTGATACCGACAGCTATATCGGCGTTCAGCTTATTGAGAAGCAGGGAAAGCTTGACTTCGACAGCTTGCAGTACATGGCAGAAACGGTCGAGGGCAACTTCACTTTCACCGTGCTTGACCAGGCCAACAGCTTATACATTATAAAAGGAAGCAACCCTATGTGCCTGCTCCACTTCGAGACAATCGGCCTTTTCGTATACGCTTCAACAGAGTCGATCATGAAGAAGGCTCTGGAACAGCTGGGCCTGCATAAGTTCGAGAGCAAGCGCATCGATACGGACGAGGGCGATATCCTGTGCATCGACAGGAATGGAAGGATATCAAGGTCGCAGTTTCAGCCCAAGATATACCGCTCGAAGTATCTGAGTTGGTACGACGACGAGCCTTATTATAACGTGCATGAAGAACTTCTGCTTGCCTATTGTGGCTGTTACGGAGTTGATGCCGCTGATGTTGAGCTGCTGTTGGAGTTCGGCTATACCTGTGACGAGATCGAGGATATGCTCGCAGATCACAGCCTGCTTCACGAAACGCTCTGTGCTATCAAGGGCGAAGAGGAATACAGCGTGCTTGAAGCATTCTGAGCAGAGACAAAGATAACCACGGCGTGAGCACCGTGGTTATTTTTTGTTCCGTGTTCCGAATGTTGTTTAAGTTTTAGCAATGAAGATATCTTATATCTATGTGATTCTCAGTCTAAGTTTCATCTCAAAACTTGCTTGACACTTGGAACATGGAACACTACTTCTCTCTTGTCACTGTAACTGTCTTTTGTCTCGCACTATTTATAGGGGAAGGACCAAAAGTGAAGATACCTAAAAATGATTTTACGGTATATAGGCAAAAGCGGCTGCTCTCAAAGCTCCAATCGGGTAGGCTTGTATACTGCTTACTGTCCATACATGCACTGAAATGTTTGGGCTGGACGGATATAAGCAAACTGTTATTTGCGTGTCTTCCTGCCAAAACTGCCTGTCTTGGGAGTCCCTGTACACGCAGTATTATGTATTCAACGATACGTACTCTTACTGATACCAATAGTAAACTGTGTACAGTACTTATTATCCATTGATAAAAGCCTATATCAGGGGTATCATAGAACCAAAAGGTATCGAAGGAGGCGTTCAATGGATAACAACGTAGGACAAAGAATCAGGTATTATCGCTTACAGCGTGGAATGAGCCAGGAGCAGCTTGCACTACAGGCTGATATCAATCCAGCGTTTCTTGGACATTTGGAAAGAGGCTTGAAAAGCCCTACAATGACAACTCTTGATAAGATAGTAAACGCTCTCGAACTAAGCTATAGCGAGTTCTTCAGCGATTCTACCGATACTTCCGACACTGAAGGCAAACGCTTCTATATGGATATGATCTTGAATAGTGTGAAAAGGCTACCTGATGATAAGTTGAAAATAGCTGCTGACATTATACTCAAACTTACTGAACTGACTGATTGAAATGAACCGCTTGGCTGAGGTCAAGCGGTTTAAACTTTCTGTGAAATCATACCAAAAAGTATTGACAAACAGTAACCAAAAGCATATAATAATATTATAAGACATGAGCCGATGGCTCAATTAAAGACAGGAGGTCTATAATATGGCAGACGGAAGAGAATGCTGGGATTGTTTCTATTGCGGAAAGTCCTATGGTAACATGGAGTGGGAATGTAACAGAACCCACAGGAGAACAAGAGGGGATAGTTCTTGCAGTTACTTTTTATCTGATAAAGCACCAAATGCACACGCTTGTTGGGAATGCGACTACTTCGGAACTTATAAGTCAGGTAGTATCTTTGAGAAGGACAATTACTGCGAGAAGAAAAAGAAAGTTGTTGACAAATATTCATTAGCCTGTCCTTACTTCATTGAATAATAAACGGAGGTATTATAATGGGATTCTTTGATGGATTTGCAGATGCAATGCAGGGAAAGATGAAGGATGTATACAAGAAGACTACAGGACGTAACTTCGATACAGACTACAGAAATTACCGAAATGATTATGAGTATAAAGCTGATTATGAGCTTACTAACAGATGGGACGACCTCTCAGGTAACGAGTCTCCTTACAATTATGCCGAAAGAATGGCAATCAAGAGCCTTATGGACGAACGTGGACTTGATTACGATTGATTCATACATTTACTTAAATTGGCGGTGATAACATGGGCTTTTTTAGCAATGCGAAAGACAATTATGAGAAACGTCAGCAGATAGCCGACTGGAACTATCGTGCAAGGGAGTATATCAGCGAAGGTCAACGGATATATGAGGAGGCCTATGGCGATTTGGCATATGCTTGTTCAAAGACCGAGTCAAAGATGCTGGACTTTGTAAGATATAAGCAAAAGATACTCGATGAGATCAACAGAACTCTGAAACAGGTGGACGCGTCTGATAAAGAACTGAAGATATCAACCACCGTTGATTTTATCAATCTTGAAACTTGTGCAGTTACGCAGAACGAGCAACTCAATTGCATCGATAAAGCTCTGGCAACATGGGTAACGCCGTCCGTGACCGATCTGTTTCATAATATCTCTTCCGAGGAGTACTATGAAGCGAAACAGAATATGTATCAGGCAAAGGCTTATAAGGAGCAGATGAAGGCAAAGCGTGATGAACTGAGGCTTGCAAAGACAGCTGTTAAGGAGATTCCCTCATTTATCAGTGACGAGAAGTCGCAGATTGAGCAACTTATGGACAAGTTCAGGAAAACTGTTGATGGAATAAGCACAGCGAAAGCATCGGAGAAAGTTGAACGTAAGGACAGCCTTTGTAAGATCGCTCAGCTTATCGCCGACTCAATGCAGACTCAGCTTATTACAAGCGATTATCAGATCACAGATCAGTATAAGGCTATTCATAGCCAAATCGCATATACTAATGATTCGCTTTCAAGCGCGTTATGGCTGGTGTGATGTGAAATGAAGTTTGAAATGATACTGAAAGATACTGTAAGCTGCGGTGAATCAACAATGAGTTGTGTTGATAACATCTTAGCCTGTGAAGCGTACTGCGCTCAGACAGCGATCTACCGGGAATACCTTCGGCAGAATCAAGAGAAAGCAGAGCTTTATAAGCAAACATTCAGAAGCATTAACGATAAGATATATTCGCAAGCCATGAATCTTCTGGATACCGCCATAGATATAGCGAATGTTGAGCTAGCTGAAAGTGCAATGGCAACGATCAATGCTATGCACAGTGCATATCCCAAGTTCTATAAAGCGTATTATAAGCAATTGTTCGGCAGATGACAAGGAGTGATTGTATGAGTGAAAATGAAATAATTGACGTTGAGTACTCAGAAACCGATAACAACTCGGAATCTAAGGATATCGTTGTCAATGCCGATCCTATGAGTGCTGCTGTAAACGGTTTCTTTGGAGCTGTCAATCACATAACCGATGCGGTTAAGGAATACAACATCTGCCACGAACAGGAAGAAACAAAGCGTGCCGAAATAAGGGCAAAGCTGAAACTGGGCATGGCAGAGATACATGCCAAGAAGGAGATCGTATTGAAGCAGCTCGAAAACAAGCATGAGATAGATATGCTTCAGGCAAAGACGTATTGTGAACTGACTACTAAAGCGGTCGATTCGGCTATTGATGCAGTCAATGCGGCAGTTGAAAACGCTAAACATACCAATGACTTTAAACAAGTAATAGAGCTTCTTCAAATGTCAAACGATTTGACAAATACTCGCTGCCAGTTTTTGCTTGAATATATGGATAGAACCAGTCAGAACAGCGAACTGATATTGCCAGAATCTAAAAAGCCATCAGGGTATCTGACATAACCAGAAGGTAAGTATTATAGAATACTATATATAAGGAGAATTTGATATGAGTAACGGAGGGATAAAAATAAGCAAGGGATTAGTACTATTCGTACCTAAAGACGAATGTGAAAAAGCTCCTTTAGGTCTTAGAAGTATAACTATCAATTCGTGTGCTGAGTATTTTGACAATCACGGACGCTATCTGTACAATTATGAACGATATGATTCTTCCCGCAATATATCATTCAGTGATTTTGTAAAACTTGAAGTTTGTGGTTCCTGGAAAAACTGGGACAAGCTCGACGTAATGGATATCAGTTTCGACGACTTCAAAGCGGCTGCAAGAGATCCTTCCCTTGCATCTAACAGAAAAGGTTTCCCTTGTATTGACTTTAATGAGTATCATTATATAATCTCTAAAGGAGATGTTACAATTGAGGAAGCTGAATCATTCAGGCGTTGGATAAGAAACCGTCGTGTTTTGAATAAAAATGTACAAACTGTCAACTTCAACATACTGTTTAGACATATCAAAAGTCCTAATGCCTTGTGATGTGATGCTATGATAAAAATGATTCCTATCAAACTCAACGGCAACGTTATGAAACGCTGTGCGTTCTGCAAGTACTGGTATGATCCTGCGAATCAGCACATACAGCCACAGGATCCACGCCATTCTCTATGGAAATACGACTTGAACGCCAAATGTAAGTGTATGAAAAGGAACGTGGACATGGGTGCTGGGCAGCGGTGCGATAAGTTTGAGAACAAGATCACATAGTAAAAAACTCCCCTTAGGTACATCTCTCCGTACCTAAGGGGATTCTTATATTCATAGCTGTTGTTATTCTTCAACCTTCCAGTCAGCGAGTATCCGCTTCTCGGAGTCGAAAGATACACCTATCTTGTACAGCTTTCTGCTGTCGGCTGTGAATGGGAGAGTATAGTCCTTATCGTTTATCTGCTGCAGTGCCTTTTCAGCACTCTCGTCACGCTTGAACTCATACAGATAAATGTACTTCTGCGTCTTAACACTGCAATCGATACGTCCTGAGAAAGTGTGCATCTCACAGTTCACGAACTGTCCGAGCAGGGTGAATACAAGATATATCACGGTCTGGAAGTAATGCTCAAATGTGGTATCGGACGATGTATAGGGGATATTTGCGAACAGTGAAGTCAGGAAGTCCCTTATTTCATCGAGTTTACCGTTTTCGATATGATCTTCCAATGTAAAGATATCAAGACCATTTCCGGCGGTAGCTGAAGGAACATAAGCAGGCATCAGGCTTTCAAGGAACGCATATTTGACTTCCTCATTAGGAAAAGCGAGTGTATAACGCCTTCTTTGAGCGTTATAGTCTGCAATTGTAAGGTATCCGCTCTGGTAAAGAAGCGGAATCAGGTCGAGCGAATCTCCTGTATAGTCCTTCAAAGTACGCTCATTGGCGTATATGGTCTTATCCGTGAATTTCCGCACATCGAAGTGGTTGTCACGGATCTGCTTTATCAGAAATGAAGGTGTTCCCGATTCAAACCAGTATGCACCAAATTCCTTGTCACCAAAGGCATTTATAAGGCTGAACGGATTGTATACGCCTATGCCTTTATGATGATAGCGATAGCCATCATACTGCTGTTTCAGCTTTGTTAAGCATTCTTCCTCGCTTATTTGCATTTCCTGAGCCATAGCCGCTATCTCAGGAGCAAAGTTGGCTCTGAGCTCTGTATCTGTGATACCACAGATAGCAGAGAACTCCTCATTCAGCGATATATCTTTCAACTGGTTCAGGTCGCTGAAAATGCTTACCTTATGGAACTTCGTAACGCCTGTGATAAAAACGAAGCGGATATAGTTATCACAGTTTTTAAGATTGCTGAAAAAGCCCTTGAATACAGCCTTGTTATGCTCCTGTAATTCCGGATTATCAACAAGGTCGAGCAGTGGTTTGTCATATTCATCCACAAGCACAACACAGCGTTTGCCTGTCTTTTCACTGGCTGATATCAGAACTTTCTGGAAACGGTCACCAAGAGTTACACTTGTATCAGTTATACCATAGATTTCCTCCCAACGTTTCAGATGCTTGACAATAACATCTTCAACAGGAGTTATATCATAATTTTCACCATTGAAGTCAAAGTAGAATACAGGATAAGGTTGCCACGCCTCGTTGTTATCAGCCTCAAGCTTCTCTATTTCAAGTCCTGAGAACAGCTCTTTCTTTCCTTCCCAGTACGCTTTCAATGTTGAAAGCAGCAGACTCTTACCGAAGCGGCGTGGACGGCTCAGAAAAAACTGTGCTACATCATGCACTAAACGGTAAACGTAAGCTGTTTTGTCAACATAGATGCAGTTTGATTCTCTCAACTTTTCAAAGCTCTGTACGCTGATAGGGAGCAGTCGTTTCTCATTCTGCATTGCTAATATCTCCTTTCTGTACTGATGGAATCGGCGTTATCAGCCGATATGTCTTCCTTTAGATTATATCATGGCTAATGATATAAGTCAAGCGGCACCCAAACAACAAAAATTTCCCCAATATTATGATCGACATACGTTATTGACTTGCTCTCAGTGATGTGCTATAATATATTCAATATCAAACAGCGAAACAAATGCCGAAAGATGTGTATTCAACCACTGTTCTCGCAAGGAGAAGTTCCTAATACTTTTCCTAATATTTTCCTAATAAAATCATCTTCATTTCTCTTTCGATGATTAGAGAAAAGTGTGACTACGAGGCTAATTTAAGCCGTTTGAGAAACTTGTCAGAACATCTCGAATACACTGGGATCTGTGCTGGTTCGGCTTGTGGTCCCGAAGACCGTGGGTTCGAATCCCATCTCCCACCCTCATAAAACAGGCACTTTCGAGAGATCGGAAGTGCTTTTTTCGTTGCTTTCCTACATTTTTCCTACGCTTTTCTGCGATACCTGCAAATTCAAGGACGAATAAAGACGATAAAAAATCAGCAGAATAGTTCTTTCGTCCATCGGGATAACAGTTCTTCTGTTAAAGCGTCTTGACTAATATTTTATAGCTTGTTATAATATTATAAAAGATAAGGAGGTTCCTTATGTCAGATACAAGAGAACTACTGCCTGTTTTGCTTTCTGAGAAGAGCAGAAAGATCAAGGGCAGCATATATAACAGGATGCAGGTTGATTTTGCATACTACTCTAATCGTATCGAAGGTAACCACCTTACACATGACCAGACCAGATACATCTATGAGACACGCACCATTGACGGTACTGTTCCTGTCAACGATGTATTTGAGGCTGCAAATCACTTCAGATGTTTCGACTATATCCTCGACACCGTCAATGAGTCTGTAACTGAGGACTATATAAAGCAGCTCCACCGTATGCTGAAGAACGGCGTTATGGAGGACGACACGGATTATGCAGTTATCGGCGACTATAAGAAGTACCCTAATGAGGTTGGCGAGATAGAGACAGCCTTACCGGAAGATGTCTCAGGTCTTGTACAGAACCTGCTCCGCAAATACGAAAGCAAGCCTTCTCTCGACCTATACGACGTCGCTGAGTTCCACGCAATATTCGAGAAGATACACCCCTTTTACGACGGAAACGGTCGAATAGGCAGGCTTCTGATGTTGAAACAGTGCCTTGCTAACAACATTGTACCTTTCTTTATCAACGAAGATGTCAAGCACTTCTACTACGTCGGACTAAAGGAATGGCAGTCGGACGAGAAAAAAGAACGGTTGATAGATGTATTCCTGTCCATGCAGGACGATATGAAGGCTATCCTCAAATACTTCAGAATCGGCTACGATAAAACCGAGTTTACAGCAAGAGAACTCATAAACAAGCATATATAAAACTTCGTCCCCGCAGCTGCGGGGACTTTCGTTTTTATTCATCATCATCGCCATTGAATAAGGCGGTGAAGCAGTTTGTGATGTAGTCCATTTCAGTTTTCTTAGCTGAACCATTGGTGTGAATGTACACGTTAAAAGTTGTGAGGGAATCTTCATGACCTGCATAGTCCTATATCTGCTTCATTGTAAACGCCGTGTTATTAGCGAGAAGACTGATGTGGAAGTGCATTAGTACATGAAATTGTAGATGCGGCATATTGTTTACGTCAAGTAACTTTCTGAACGTAAGAGTCACTGAGTCAGGTATAATATGCGTACCTACGGCATTTACAAAAACAAAGTTCATACATCATTTGGTCATGATCATCTGTATACAGGTAATGAATCTATCAATCCTGCATCGTACTGCTGTATAGCAAGTGCGTCCATAGGTGTTATGCCGTCACCGGTATTATATACGTCAGCTTGTTTTATTGCTTCCTCACTTAGTGGATATTTGCTTGAATTGGCAATATACTGAAGTATAGCCAGAGCATCACCCAGATCAAGCTTACCGTTTCCGTTTACGTCACCTGACGGTACAAATTCTTCCTGCAATGCAACGTATGATGACATATCCTCGGGTTTGGCGTTGAATATGACATTTGCATTGAATATGCTGTCGTTTCCATTTAATTTACTTGTAGAATAATTTTTCATCTGAGTTGCTTTTAATGCTTCCCATTCTTCTTCAGTACCGCCATAATAGACTGTACCGAAATCATCGTTGATTGTTACACCAAATGAATTCTCAGCTATAAATGATATGGTTTTGGGGATGTAAATTTCAGTTAAATTATCACACCCTAATACTATTTCTGCAACATGACCAGGACTAACTATTTTTTGAACGCCTTCAGGAAACACTATGCTTTTTAAACTCTTACAATTTTTAAAACAATTTACAGGAATCTGAATAATGTTTTCAGAAAGAATAACTTTTTCAAGGCCAGTACAATTAGCAAAGCACGAATCAGGTAACACAGTAACATTAGAAGGGATCGTTATAGACTTAAGTGAATAACATGCACGATCTTCTTTAGTTCCCGAAAAAGCGAACGAACCAATACTATCTATTGATTCAGGTAAATCTATAGATTCAAGTGATGTACAGCCATTAAAACAACCATCAGGAATACTTTTTATACCATCTGGGATAGTTATTGTTTTAAGTGAAGAACAATTTGAAAATGCATAATTTCCAATTTCTTCAACTGTTTCAGGTATTTCAATTTTTTCTAATGAATTGCATTCCGAAAAGCTTGAATTACCAATAGATTTAAGTTTTTCAGGTAGTATTATATTTTTTAATTGTTTCATATTTCTGAAAGCACCAGTGCCGATTGCTTCATCATTTTTTACAATTATCGTCTCTAATGTATCAGGATAATTAAGGCTATAAAAGAACAAATGGAAATGATGAGAACCATCACCATAAGCGCAGAGATCACCACATTTAAAATTATTCAATATATCTGTCAAATTATAAACAGTCATTTCCTCCAGTCCTGTATTATTATCAAATATTGTACTGATGCTCATTTCATCACTACCATAAATAGTAGCTTTACTCAACGTTAAACAGCCACCAAATGCTTGTTGGCCAACATTTTTTACAGTACTTGGAAGTATTAAACTTGTTATACCGCTTCCAAAGAAAGCTTCTGTACCAATCTCTTCAAGAGCACTATTACCAGTAAGGTCGAGTTTGCCTCCAAGTGAAGAACATCCGCTAAATGCACTATAACCGATTGATTTTAATGACGGAGGCAGATCAATCGCTTTTTTGCCTGCATTTGGTGAGCCTTCGTATGTTATAGATCTCAGTTTTGTACATCCGTTGAAGGCACCGTCACCTATTTTTTCAATATTTGCTGGAAGAACTACTGTTTCTAAATTTTCACAGTTAGCAAACGAATATGAACCAACACTTGTAATTATATGTCCCCCTTCAGGATCTATATCATCAAATTCAACTATTTTTGTATTTTCTTTAACTATTTTATTACTTGATGGACAATTGTCAGAATTATAATTAAACATTTCTCCATTTCCGATTATATGCATTCGACCATTACTGTAAAGATTAGCATATATTCCATTTTTAGGGTAATTCTCATCATCTAAAACAGATTCAGTTTTAGTATTTTTTTCGCTATCAGTTCTATAGTTAGTAAGTGGAAATTTATCTGTATCTATATCTAAAGGTTCCATAACTTGAGTAGTCACCGTTTCTGTCGTTGCTTTAGTTGTAGTTGCAACTGGTGAAGTTGATACACCTTTAATATTAAGTTTATTTTCGCCATTTTTATCAATATTAACCGCAATTGAAAACGATTCTACACAAGGGCCGTCACCAACTGTTACATTTTGTTTTATTTTGTCATTTATAGTTAATTCATAGGTTCCTTTCTTACAATAAAAAACGACTTTTCCATTATTAACTTCTTCTTCTACTCCATTAAGCGAAACATTTATACCCGTTATCGGATCACCATTATCTTCATTCTTAAAGTATAATGTAGTTTGATATCTGTAATGTGGGCATTCTCCCCATCCTGGTCCATAATCTGTAGATAGATAAAAACTATTTAACGGGTATTCCCACCTATGTTGAATATCATGAGTAACTAAGTCATCAAATTTAAATTCTTCTTTAAAAACAGTAAATGATCCATCAAATTCTAGGAATAATATTAAATTTCCTTTGAAACAATTATTACACATATGTTGCTTATGATCTTCCATCTTCAGATCAGGCATAACAGGTTCTAGTTCATTATCTCGATCTTTCATATTACCTATCAATTTGACAAACGACCCCGACGACAGATTAACTTCCACACCCGCTGAAACCGTTATTCCCGCGCTAAATAGTTTAGGATGAAAGAACGTTGCCTTGATATTAAGAGACAAGGCTACGGAAAAAGCCCCTTCTAACGAAATATCCGGAAAAAGATTACTTATTCCATATGATGAATTAGGTGATGAAATGCCTACTGGATCATGTATGGGTAAAAAAAGGCGATTTATTTTGTCTCCATCCTCTTTCTGCGTATACCAAAAACCTTTTACAGTTTCCAAAGTTTTTGATATTCTAAGATTAGTTTCAAAAGTAATATCTACACTTGGGATTATATCAATCAAAACACCAGGAATCTGTGTTGGCATTTTTATATCACATAATGCTAGGGATAATTTACATCCTGTTTCTTGAAAGTTTAGAGATATATCTTGAGATATACCTATTTCTGCAGCAAATTCCAATGTTAGTTTTTCTTGCAAAGATACATCTATATTATTACGTTGTTTATATATATATACACGACTTTCTAATGTAACTTCTCCTTGAAAACTAATTGAACCATCATTGATATCATCTCCAATTAATTCGCTTCCTTTTCCCAAAGTTTCATTCAGCGCGTCAAACAACTTCTGTTTAAGTCCATTTTGTCCATTATCTTCTTCAGTTTCTTCTTTATTTCTTCCATACGTCAAGGAATAGGTTCCTTCATACGTTTTATCATATGGCTTTTTTATATCTGGTCTGTACTCAAATCTGAGTTTGTTATCAGACATATCTATTACGCCTGTTTCTTCATCATAATCAGGGAAATAAACATCCGGATCCGCTGTTGTAATATCTGCTGTAGCTCCTGAAAGATCTGCTGTTGTTTCAACCTTCATTGCTGCGAGCATATCATCAACTTCGCCGCCGCCAACGATAGTAGCTTCATCACCATTTACGTTTACTTCCTTAACATTAAGCATAATAATATCATTTTCTGAAGGACGCACGTAAAAGTAATCTCCGTTTTCAAGATTTCGGATAGAATCATCTATGTTATCAAACGTATAAACTTCATTATCATAATCAGCAGAAACAAGTGTGTTTTCCTGTTCAGAGCTTTCTGCCATTACCGTATCTTCACTAAGAACGATAAAATTAGTTTCTTCACTTTCATCGAGATTTACTACATATTCTTCATTATAATCATGTATATCAGAATTGATAAGTTCCTGCATAGCACGATCATATTTATATATGGTAAACTCAGAAGACAATTCCTTGCCGCTTTTATCTGTCAGTATAACACGAATAATATAGTATTCCGGAAGAGCATTTATATCTGTTTCAGTTTCAGAAACTACTGATCTTCCTTTTTTCACTGGCAGTTTTAAATCGATTTTATCATCAGAATCATCGTCAATAAAAGATATCAGAATATTACAGTCAATACTTTGATCAGATACTATTTTTATCTTACCGGTTTTATTATCAAATTCCACATTTCCGATAGCAAAAATAAGATCTGATGAATTATTGCTAAGCGGACGAATGCTATCATTCACCCTATCTGATGCAATATCACCAATATACTTGCCCAGTGAATTTGATCCTTCGACTGACACCTCCGATTTTTGAATAGTTCTGTCTGAAGGTGTGTTTTTTTCTGTAACGAGTGAATTAAGATTACCCGATACAGCTGCGGAGACAAGAAGCGAGGCGCTTAGAGCTCCTGCGATCAGTTTTTTTAACATATAATTCCTCCCTAAATACAAATATACATTAATTATATCATGAAAATTCATACTTGTCCATTGTGCAATCGGACAATTTATTTAATCATTTTAAAATGATGCTTGATCAACAATTAAAAATTATCTTCAATACGTGATTTAAAACTGATTTTCAATTGCAAGGGAAATAAACAACTGCGGCATATTATTTGTATTTTGTTTTGTTCATCAAGGCAATTCTCGTTCTGTGGCTGACTCTTTCAGCCAAGAGAGATATATTCGAATCTCCCACACTCATGAAAATCCCTTGACTTATGTCAGGGGATTTGGTTTTTATGAAAAAGCACTTCCTCGATCGAGGAAGTGCTTTTTGAACTATATAACGCATGAATTGTGAAGTGTTATACTGAAAGAGCAGTCGACAAACACCCAAAAATCTGGTAGAATA
>ERZ795052.130-NODE-130-length-108788-cov-7.961474_pt1 | contig 108788 bp, 87 predicted proteins | sample MGYA00375136_ERZ795052 | MGnify/ENA primary metagenome ERZ795052 (study PRJEB30181, sample SAMN05720156) | activated sludge metagenome | isolation source: Anaerobic digester | place: Japan | collected 2015-05-26 ...
AAGAATTCCTCCAAATCCTATAATCCTTAAATCCTTGTTTCGAAAATCTATTCCTTAAATCCTTGTTTCTAAAACTATATCTGCGTAAACTATTTTCGGTGATTTCGGTGACTTCGGTGGCCTCGGTGGCTAAATCTTCTTCTAAAATCCTTGTTTTATAAACTCAAATCTGTCGTCCCGCTGGGACTTTTATTAGGCATTCTTTTTATCGCCGGGTTAAAAACCCGTCGTTAGTATGTATCGTTCCTAGCGGAACTTTAAATTAGAAATCCTCTAAATCCTAAAATCCTTAAATCCTTGTTTCGAAAAATTAATCCTTAAATCCTCGTTTCTAAAGCTCAATCCTTAAATCCTTGTTTCTAAAGCTAAATCTGTGTAATCAGCGTAATCTGCGTAAACTAGTTTCGGTGACTTCGGTGGCCTCGGTGGCTAAATATTCTTTTAAAATCCTTCAGGTATATCTTCGCCGGGTTAAAACCCGTCACTCAAATTTATCAGAACACCTTCTATAATCTATTTTATAAATTAAGGAATGCTTGTTTTGTATTCGAAAAAAGGGGAGGATATATATCCTCCCCATAATTTATATTTTCTTGTTATAGTGTTTATCTTAATCCCTGAGACATTGCTTCGCCCAGATCAAAGATAGGCAGATAGATTACTACAATAATGCTTCCAACGATAACAGCCATTAAGATAATTAGTAGAGGTTCAATTAAAGAAGTTAAACGATCAATAACTGAATCAACTAATTTCTCATAAAATTCTGCAGCTTTGGAAAGTAATTTATCCATATCTCCTGTTTCTTCACCAGTAGCTATCATTTGTAATAAAGTAGGGGGGAACATACCTGTTCTTCTGAAGGCATTTGCTACGCCGTAACCTTCTTTAACCAAGACCCTTGCTTTACGAACGGCACTTTCTATGACTGCATTTTGTACAACATTTTCTGTTAATTCCATTGTATCCATAATGGGAACTCCCGCAGCCATTAATATACTAAAAGTACGGGAAAATTTACTCATTATGGAATTGGTGATAACTTTACCAATTACGGGGATTTTTAGCTTGATGCTGTCAAAAACATAGCGTCCTTTATCGGTTAAGTTAATCAGGAAAAAGGCGAGTATAATTAGCAGTACCACAAGAATAGTTACAAATATATTACTAGTGATGAAATTACTGATATTGATGGCTACAGTCGTAGGAGCAGGAAGATCAGCATGGAAATTTGCATAAACATCAGCAAACATCGGAATGATATAATAGAACATTCCCCAAACGACAAAGCACAAGAAAATGATGATGAATACTGGATATGCTAAAGCACTGTATACTTTGCGACGAGTATCCTCAACCTTTTCCAAGTAATCAGCTAATTCATCTAACACGGTATGGAGAGTACCAGAAACCTCTCCGGCTGTTACTAATGCTATATACAGAGGATTAAAAACTCCCGGGTGCTGTTGCATTGCTTCCGAAAGTGAATATCCTTTACGGATATCGTCGGAAAGTTTACGCAACACCTTGGCAAATTTTTTGTTTTTTTCTTCCTTCTCCAAATCAGATATCGCTTTTTCGATAGTAAGTCCGGCTGAAAACATTGTGGAGAGTTGACGAGTAAAGAACACCAAGGTTTTTAAGCTGACACCGGTTCTCCATTTATAAATAGCGAGCATAACTTTATCGAAAAGGGAGAGTTTTCCTTTAAAAGCACCTTCAGCAGCTGCTTTAACACTGATAATTGTGCTCCCTTCCTTAGAAAGTTTATCAACTGCGATATCGAGAGTATCGGCTTTGATCATTCCCTCGATTCTGGCTCCTTTGGCATCCTTAATAATGTACGCGAAATTTGGCATAGCGGTTCACCTTCCTAAAAATATTTATTCGATTACAGTCATTTTGATGACTTCTCGGATTGTAGTGATCCCGTTCTTCATTTTTGTTAAAGCGGCATCATGCAAAGTACGCATTCCGTTATCTATTGCTGCTTGTCTAATTAAATCTTGATTGCCACCTTCATAAATAATACTGCGGATTTCAGGATTAATAGTTAAGAGCTCAAATATACCTTCTCGTCCAGAATAACCTGTATTATCACAATGCACACAACCAGCCCCAATCTTGAAATTGATTTTGGATGCTTCTTCGGGAGTTAAACCTGCATCCATTATTTCCTGCTCTGTGGGGATGTAGTCCTTTACGCAATATTTGCATATTTTACGAACTAAGCGTTGAGCCATAACCAAAGATAAGGAAGATCCAACTAGATAGGGTTTAACACCAATATCTATCATACGAGTAATTGTGGCAGGAGCATCATTAGCATGTAAGGTTGTAAAAACGAGGTGACCAGTTAACGAAAATTTGATAGCTATATCAGCTGTCTCTTCATCACGAATTTCTCCAATCAAAACAATATCAGGGTCCTGACGTAACACAGAACGAAGTGCAGAACCGAAAGTAAGTCCGATTTGCTCTTTAGTCTCAATTTGAGTAACACCTTCCAAACGGTATTCAACGGGGTCTTCAACTGTAATTATATTAGATTCAATATCTTGTATTTCTTTGAGGGCAGCGTGAAGAGATGTGGATTTTCCACTTCCGGTGGGTCCTGAAACAATAATAATTCCATAAGGTCGTCTGATAACCTTTCTAAAGATATCCATATCTTCAGATTCAAAACCGAGAGTGGTTAGTTTGAATCCAAATTCTCCCTTATCCAAAAGACGCATCACGACTTTTTCACCTAAAACTGTAGGTGTAATAGAAACACGAACATCAACACTTTTTAACGATGTCTTTAAAGCGATATGACCATCTTGAGGTAATCTGCGTTCGGCAATGTTCAATTTACTCATTACTTTTACTAGAGAAATTAAACTGGCATGCATACCGATGGGAGGAGTCATAACTTCTCTTAAAGCTCCATCAACACGAAATCTTATTCGCGAAACTTTAAGTAAGGGCTCAATGTGTATATCGGTGGCTCCAGCTTTAATAGCTTCGTTAATAATAAGATTAATCAATTTTACTACAGGAGCATCTACATCTTCAGTGGCCGCTCCGATAGTGATTTCATTTTCGTCTTCATCTACTGCTACAAATTCAAAACCACCTACTGCATCTTCAACCTCTGTAGTGGTGCGGATGCTTTTATAGTATTTTTCTATTGCATCGTGTAAATTTGAATCAGCAATCAAAACGGGCTTAATATTCTTGCCTATTAGTTTTTTCAAGCTGTCTAAAACATTCAGGTTTTCAGGATCAGCCATAGCTACTACAACGCCATCACCTTCTTCTCTTAAAGCCAAAACTCTATTTTCTACAGCGTATGGCTCTGGAATCAAACTTACTATGTCTATATCAAGATCCATTAGTTCTCGGTCTTGAACTACATCATAGCCAAGTTGTTGATGTAAAGCGGTAATGAGTTCATTTTCGGTTAGATATCCAAGCTTGATAAGCGTCTGACCAAGTTTCAAACCGAAATTACTTTGCTTGACCAATGCCTCCTTTACTTGATCTTCTGTTACATATGCCTCGTGAACTAAGATTTCTCCCAGCCGGGCAAATTGTGGATTATAAACCATTACTATTTCCTTATTTGAAATTATCCATATTGATTTTGGTCAGCAGGTCGGATCATTGAGGCATATAGGCTCTGAAAGATCCAACCCACCAACCAAATCTAGCATTTATTTTTTTACCAAGGTGCTTGACCAGGGAATAAGATTAAGGTAACAGTTACTTCCCGGTTCAGCAACCCATCCATCAATGTTCCTCTAATTCTCATTGGAGTAGGTTGTGGAATTCCTTCGATAGGAGGAATACACTCACCTGCTTTGAAAGCAACCCTTCCCTTTGCAAAACCAGTTTCATCAGTCAATAACATCCACCACTCGTTTGGAGGTGAACTGGGGTCGTATACACCATTTGGATTTTGAATACAATGACCTCCATCCAAAGGTAGCAACATAACCTGGGCATCCTTAACAGGACATCCCTGACCATCTGTTAATGCAAAGTAAGTGTCTGTATATTCATAACTGGTTTGGTTATTATCAAACATCAATACTGCTGGTTGTATTTCCATATAAGCTTCAGGTGCATTCAGTGGTAAAATACAATCAGTATCACCAAAAATTGGAGTACCATAAGGGTCATCACCACAATTAGCTCTGATTGTGATTGTTTGATATGTTAAAGTACCATCATAATTGATATAAGTGTACGCAATACCTTCTGTTGAATCACCATCAGCATTTGTATTACCTACATAAGATTGGGCAATAATTTCGCAGCCAGGATTATTAATGATAGAGAACCAAACAGAAGTTTGATAATCAACAGGGTTGTTATACATATCTTTTACAATTGCACCACATTGTACACGCCATAAACCACCGCCTAAATTATCACCACTATCAAATCCGCTGACAAAGGAAACAATTCCTCCTGGAACTGGAGGACCTGAATGAATAACAATGTTGGTTTTCAAGGCATAGATATAGCGAGTGCAATCACTATTTACCCAAGATGCTTGTATCTTCACAATTCCTGAATCTGTTCCACTATTAATTGAGACTTGTGCCTCTCCTCCATTTGAAATAACCTCCACAGAATCCTGTTGAGGATAACCATTCAAGTTTGCCCCTTGAGGTGCATTCGTATTTGCTATTTTGAAATAGACCTTCTGAGGAACATCGATTAAGTTGCCATTTATATCTCTAAGCTTAACTCGTAATATTGCAGATTGTAATCCACCTGTATTGGCAACATTTAAGTTGATTTGTCCCTGCTGAGTAAAATCCAAGGAATATAATTCACTGGAAGTTACCATAAATATTGTTTGGGCAAATAATGTATCCCCGTTTGCAGATGCTTTAATTGATGCTGCACCTGCAGAAAGACCAGGAGTAAATCTTACAGAAGCAACGCCATCAGTTTGAGTATTCTGAGTTACCGTCTGAGTAGTATTTAAAAATGACCCCAAATCTGTAGTAAATTTTACGGGCTGATAAGAGCATGCATTGTTGTAAATATCAGTCAGGCCTGCTTTCACAAATATCCAATTAGGGCTATTAACCGAACTTGTATCTGCTTCAATTAGTTGATCATTTACCCGTACATATGTCTTCAAATCTATATTAGCAGGACGTCCAGGTTTGATTATTATTTCTTTTGTATCACTTGCATTACCAACCTTTGCTGTAACAAAGGCATTATCAGCTCCTGGCATAGTAGTGGCATCAGTCCAAGAATTGTATCTAACTGTAGCTCTCCCGTTAAAGGTAGCCACAACTACACTGGTTCCTATTTCATTATCTTGGCTATCTACAAAGCGTCCTTTAGTACATTCAAAAGTTACCAAAGTATTATTAGGTACTTGCTGATCATCCTGATTTATTGGAATAGCAATTACATTAATAGTTTGCATTACAGACATAAGATAGGGATCATTTAAACTCGGGAGTTTTATGTTTACTGATTTTATCGGAGGAATGGGTTTGATTTCTACATTTATAGCAGTAGAATCCTGCCAAACTAAAGTATCGCCACTGGCATCGTAATTTCTAACTATTGCCGATATAGTGGCTGTTCCTTGATCACCATCATCCCAAAAGGTTGTTCTGGCTATTCCGCTGCTATCAGTATGGACATCAGTTAAAACTCTGCCTAAATTAGTTTTAAATTTCACCATTTGATTGAATACCCCAAAACCTTCTCCATCTTTCACTTCCACAGAAATGATAGAATAGGTGATATTATAATCAGCATAAATTGTATCAGGATTAGCAGTTATTCTTGTTATATATCTTTCCTGGGAAGAAGATACAGGTACTTGTGTTGGAGGTAACACAGGTGGTGGATTGCGTTTGTCACAGCTTGCACTGAAACCAATTAGGATGATCATTAATAGCGTAAGGATTGACATTAGTGAACTATGATTCTTCATTCTTGTTCCTCCTCTCCCTCTTCTTCATATTGAATAAGAGTGCGGGTTAAACGCTTGTCAACTTTTACTGTCGGACTTGTTTCCTGCATAGAGACAAGCCGGGGAGTGATTTCTATGATCAGGTCAGTATTTTCCACCAGTTCATAACGATGCTGGAATATTTTACCCACTAAGGGAAGATCGCCTAATAATGGTACTTTATTAACTTTTTGAGTTATATTTGAATTCAATAAACCACCAACAATAATCTTATGTTCGTTAGGAACAGTGACAGCAGAAGAAACTCTACGAACTTTTGTTCTTGGTACATATCCACCAACCAATTCCGTTACAGAACTCACTTCGGGATTGATATTCATAGTGATATTGCCATCTTTATTCACTTTGGGGGTAACATTTAAAATAATACCTGTTTCTGAACGTTCCACCTGAAGTTGGTTTTCCTTGTCAGTAACTACGAAGGGAACTACTTCTCCAATATGCATAGTAGCCAGCTCTCCATTTAGGGCTGTAACACGAGTATCGGTAAGTAATTGAGCAGCATTATTTTCTAACAACCAATCGATAGTAACATCAAAAGCAGTTAATTGGCGGCTAAAATGGCCAATATCGTTAAAACCATCAATACGCTGGAAATATTGTTCATCAGGAACAACTCCAATATCAGTTGGATTACCATGTGGTAAGTAACCAGTTGCATCAGAATAGTTATAAGGTAAACCCGTTCCATATTGGTTTACAGGATCCTCTGCCAGAATTGTGGTAAGATGATTCAATTTACTCCAGTCAACTCCAATTTGGCGAGCTTCGTTTAGATGAACTTCAATTAGGCGAACTCTAATTTCTACCTGTTGTTGTTGAGAATCAATAGATTTTACTAACTCTTCAACTTCTCTGAAAGTATCTGTATTGCCGTAGATCATTAAAGCATTCTGACCTTCCAGAGCTGTAATTTTGGCAGTAGTATTTTGAAGAGCATCACTAACTTTCTTAGCGTCCAGATTGTTTAAATAAATTATATTGCTGCGCTCACCCATTTCAGCCATAATATCTTGTTTCTGGCCAACAAGGAAAGTATTATTACTAACTACTCGATAAGAGAGACCAGCAGCACTGGAAACCAAAGAAACAGCTGTTTCAATTGGTACATCTTTAATGTTGATAGTAACCCTCTTTTCTTCTTTCTCTGTAGTTCCTGCTTGATCTACAGCCAGAACAATATTGGTGTTGCTCAATCTCGAAAGAGCTTTAAATACTGATGAAAGGGTGGCATCATCAGCGTTAAAAGTAACTTTTGTATCCAATATGGGGTCTCTTCTTGGTTGTGCATTTAAGAACGATATGCATGCCAGAAAAGACAGCATAAGGATAATCGTATAACGACGTTTGCAATGTCTAATGTGTTTCATATTTACTCCCAGTATCATTTATATTAATTACCAATTCCCGCTTGTTCCGCTACCATAAGTTGTTGTTTCCTCAACTGGTTTAGCTGGACGAGGGGCGAGTTCAGTAGTAGTTATTATTCCATTATGACTGTAGCGGATGCTCTTATCTTGGATATCCAAAATACGGCGTCCTTCAACGATATCACCTACGCGTGCTTCATATAGCTTACCTTGATATTCAATATAGGCAATTTTATTGCCAAACTCATCGCGAGCGGTAGTAGCTAAGCGAAAAGTATTTTTCAGCATTTCTTGGTATTCTTTTTCCCGATCTATTTTGTCCTTAATGATATTTCCTTGTCGCAAGGGGTCTTTGTTAGAATTAAATACAAACATTTTACGATCTTGGATGGAATTTTCAATGGACTTTATTCTGCTTAGAAGAGTATCGGAAACAGATTCTTTTGTATGAACCGATTTATCTGGAATTGCTTCCCAGCTTCTATATAATCCAACCAGTTGAACTGCCATAGCAAATAGTGAGATCACGATTAGAGCTATTGTAAGGTCTTTAATAAATCTCAGTTGCATCTTATGCCTCCCTCTTCACTTTAAACACAGAAAATTCAAGGGTAACTCTGTAACGGTTGGGAGCATTGGCAGCAGTAACTTCTTTATCAGAAGCTTGAAGAGGACTAATATCCAGGGCGTGAATTTTCAGGATGTTATCCATCGATTCCAAATCTGAAATAAACTGCCCAATCTGAACATAGGTAGCTTCTAATTCCAGGTTAAAAGTAGTTTCTACTAAACCTGGGAAGGAGAATTTATTACTATCGGAGAGTTTGTTTATAGTAATTGTTCGTTGATCTGCCATTTGACCAATTTTGGTTTTGAATGCGTTGATTTCGTCAAAACTAAAACTAGCTTCCCTGGTTAATGAATTATCTATTATCAGGGCAAACTGACTGAGTTGTTGATCCATAATGCGGGCGCTGTTTAATTGTTCCTGAGCGGTTTTGATTTTCTGATCCAGTTCTTTAATCTTATTGCGATTGGTGGATACACTATTAATAGTAAACACAAAGAACAGTACTGTAATCAGCAATATGCACAGGACGAAGATCAAATACTTTTCTCTCATTTCACGCCTCCTTCAGCTACTTCCCTACTATAACATTCAATAACAAATTCGAGAATAGCTGTGTCCTTTACAACCTGTCTAGTAATAGATCCGGATTTAATTCGGGGGAAATCATTGCTGATTTCTTCATTAGCTTTCAAACGATCGATGAAAGATTGAATAAGATCTAACTCCCTAATATTCTTATTAACTTCAGTAATACCATTTAGAGTTAAGATTCCATTGGCATAAGAAAATTTACGAACTGCCAATTTTTCATCGATTGCATTACTTAAGGCAACCATTTTCTTTGCCCAGAATATTCTATTATTGAATGTTTCTGCAAGCTTATCGAGATCATTACTGGAAAGATAATCTTTACTGGTTTCATAGCTTGCCAGTTCTCTTTGTAGTTCATTCAAGTATTTTTGGCGGCTTTCAACTCTTGCCTTTGCCATACCATTAATATAAAACCAAGAGGCTAAAATAATAATAAGCCCAACGGCAAAGACAACTATTGAATTTATGAAGACCTTTTTCTCATGTTCTGCCTGCAGGCGCATTTCACCATATTTATTTAGGTTAATTTTGAAGTAAAACATATTTTCCATCAGAAAACTCCTTACCTATTCCAATCTCATTGCTAGGCCGATAGCCAAAGCAAGTTGTGGATCTTTTTTATCCTGGAATTTTTCAGGCATTTCCACATTGATAAAAGGCATAAAGATCTCTGTTGGAATAGCTACTTTCTCTTCGATAAATTCTTTTAAACCTTTCAGTTTGGCGGTTCCGCCCATAAGATATACCTTGCGGAAATCACTGTTTCCTGCTTCTTTTACATAGAAGCGTAAGGAGCGGCGGACTTCTTCAGCAATGGATTCTTCTGTTGATTTCTCAGTAATATCAAGCATACTAACAGTTTGTATGTTTTCCACAGCAGGGTTTTCGCCTAAACCGAATTCCAGTTTATGGTGTTCAGCTTCATTCCATTCCAGTTGACGTTTACGCATAATATCACGAGTAAAATTGTATCCGCCGTATGGAATATCACGAGCAAAGAATTTTGCTTCTGGACCCCAGATAACCATATTTGTTCGGTGAGCACCCAGATTTAGTAATACATAAACTCCATCTTCAACAAAAGTATTTAAGATAAAGCTATTGGCTATTGCTAAAGAATCGATATCTACAATATTAGGCGATAAACCAACAGTCATCAAAACATTGGTATGCTCGTTTAATAGATCTTTGGAGGTAGCAGCCAGCAGTATATTCATATTGTTGGTTTTCTCTTCCAAATTGATAACCTGGTAATCTAAAATCATATCTGATCCGCTGATAGGAATATGTTTTTTGGCTTCAAAAAACAGGGCAGATTCCAGTTCTTCATCAGGAAGGAAGATTGTTTTGATCTGTTTGATACTGGTGTTATCGCCTCCAATGGATGTAACCAGATGCTTAATATGCTTAGGATTTATCTTAAGCGTTTTCAGCATTTCGTTTAGCACGGGACCATAACGCTCTGGACCTAAGTCACTTGGAATATATTCCGTTCCAGTTGGAATCGTAGGACTTATTTCATAGTTTAAAAGCTTAAATCCTTCGTGCAGTTTCTTTAAGTGAACAATTTTAATACTGTGGGTTCCAATATCTATTCCCACAGTTTCTTTAAATCGAACTTGCTTTTTCTTCTTCATTCTTCCTCTTTATTTATCATATTATATCACATAGTATTCTATATTAAAGTGCGAGGTGGTTTCTTCAAATACCAGCTACCCTGTTCTAAGGGAAGACGTTCCCCCTGCTTTTTAAAATAAGGCCAGAAGGGTGGCTTCACTGTATACATCCGTGTATCATAGTTGTAGTTCTTTTTATAACCTACACCCGAGCCTGAAGCTCCAGGATAATGACGACTCTGTAAAGTAACACCAACAGCAGGATTTTGATATAGTTGAATATTAGTAGCTGTAGTGCCACAAGGTCCACCGCATAAATCTGTAGGCGGATTCCAAACACCACTGTTTGATGGGTATTCACTATCATTCATACTTCTATGAACAAAACCACGCCGGCGTTGATTTACTCCTCCCCAAATATTAATTGTTCCTCTTTCAAGGTAGGGACGAGCTTCCGGCCAAATAGGATTATACCAAGGAAAATCTAGCCAAGCAGGCCATGAATGTGCGGCTGATTGAGGCCAATAGTTTCGGTGAATATCAATCCAATCAAATACGATCATCCCTGCATCGGGATCATCAGTCGGAGGATTAAATTTCACGGCTGGAATTGAGCCATGAGGATGTTGATATTCAAAAGTAAATACACCATCTCCATATCGATCATTTACTCCTTTTCCAAGGGCAGCCATAGCGGCATAAATCCATATACCATTATCTAAATCTCCATCCGAACCCATGTTAGTATGAACTCGTAAGGAATCAGAAGGATCACGATAGGCATATTTTATAATAATTGATTGTTCCGAAACCAAGCCAAGCATATCTTTCTTATTCTGTAAAGGTGAAGCACCTAATGCTGTATCCGTATATGTTAAATCTCCAATAAGCCACATAGTATCAGCGGAAGCCCAAGTTTGGAAGCCTTTAAATGTTCCTTTTATCCAGAGTTTGCAATTTGCCCAATAAGCACCCCCATTATGGGCAGTCATACTGAAAGGAGTCCAGAGTGTATCTGTTGTCGGAAAGTAATTAACAGTAGTTGGGGGATCAGTATAAGGATAGCCCATTGGATAATTAGGATATAGTTCCTTGTGTTCTCTTCTTGTTGTAATCTGACCTTGCCAACCTGATACTTGTGTGTCATCTACCGTTACCATTAATATTCTGTCTTCACCGCTTGGCCCTATCTGGGATCCAAAAGCTCGAATTTCATTCATATTAGTTGGAAATTCATATTCATCATAATTTTCGATTAATCCTCCTTGAAAAACATTATCGCGAGGATAGCTTGGCGGAGAAGATATAACTACGCCAGAGGTGGTTACGATAGATAAAAAAGTAGGCCAACCATTATTATTTCCGCCACCCAATTGTTTTATCTGAATATCAGTATTACAATGAACAGGACCGTTGATCACATCATACCCATAGAAATACACATTTGTATCATTAGGTGAGAGCTCACTATCGGTAAAATACATAAATACAGGGCCTGTATCTTGCAATAAAGTTAATTCGCCATATTTACGAGTGAGGGATAAATCTCTTCTGCCATAATAAATATCGCTTGTTCCGGTTCTTCCTTCAACCAATGAACGAACTTGATAAAAGGTAATACTTGCTCCAGTTGGAGTGGCTTGTAATTCACCGCCAACTTCTACATAATCTGCATCAGTTTCCTTATAAATTTTATTTATAAGTGACTGCATAGAATAGAGTTTACGGTAATTACTTCCATTCATCTGAATTTTTCTGGTAGGAGTTCTTACTCCTCCAACAATATCAGGATCTCTTTTTGCTGCTACAGATAGATATGCTTGACCTCTATCTGCTTCTGTTCTCAAAAAGTGAACACTCTGAATGTCTTCCAATTCAGACATAGCAGCTACGCTATTGCGTAGGGCCAAACTGGACATAGTTAATCCACTCATAGCACCTATAACTGCCAAGAGCATTGCGATAGCAATATTGCCGCTTTGACTTTTAAGGATGTTTTTCATAAATCAACCTCCTGAATTTCATGGAGATGGTCTATCCATATTTTTCATTGCCATAATAGTATGAAAATGGACTTTTCTATACTCATCTTTTCTAATTTTAACTTTGGCTTTAAGGTCTACATTAATAACGCACATTTTCTCATCCGGCTTATAGGCAAAAATGGCATTATTCGCATTTGCGTCACTAATTAAGAAGTCCTCAATTATCACTCTGTCCTTAAGGCCGGTTTCCGGAAATATGACCTTTGCAGAAGGGGAATCTGTTCCCCGATGTCTGTAATCCATTTTGATTACTCCATCGTGAAGATAATACCTTACAAAATCATTTGGATATTTATCTGAAATTGGAGGTTTTATTTCGACTCCGTGGCTAACACCTGGAACGGAACTCATCCGAATAAGAGTAATTTCTTTTGCACTGGTTATTCCTTCAAATTCTATATCTGAAGAACGAGAACCGATGTGATGGCCATATTTCAGAACATTTAAAAAGGCTACCATATCTTTCTGTAAATCTACATAAGCATTCAGCTCTTGATATTTACGAAAAAAGACACCTATTCCCATAGAGGCTGTTACTATTAATATGGATGAGATCGTAATAACAGCTATGGTTTCAAATAATGTAAATCCCTTTTCATTGAATATGATATGTTTCATGGCTCGTCCTAATCGTAAAAATCTTCGCGCAAACGCACAAAATGTACTTTTTCTGTAACGGGATCAACCCAACGGATTTCTCCAATTACATATTGATAACCATATGTATGAGTCATATAGTTCTCAACTTCCCTTCCCACGGATATAGACATCATTCCAGTGACGGTCAATTCTTCTGTTTTGTCAATTTCTACAGGAACTTCAGTAAACGGTCGGAAAATATTTTCCTTCATATATAGGGTATATTGTTTTTCCAGCTCACCCGTTAGTAGCAAAGTAGCAACGCGCTGTCTATAATCCTGAGTGATCTTTTTTTCGGCAAACTCTATACCTATATATACAGTAAGGACCATCACCGCCAAAACAATGGCGACTACGAGAACTTCAGCCAAACTATACCCTCCCTGAGAACCAAGAACGCTAAAATTAAAGCTTCTTTCATTTGGCGAATTGTTCTCAGGTAGGGTATGAATATTTTTCTTCATTCCTAAAAACCTGCTCCTGTAGCAAATTGTTTAGGATTATCTGCAAATTGTTCCGCTATTGTTCTTTCTATCAGATTATTCATCACCAAGTTATACAAAGATTGATCCCTGGTTTGCATACCTTCTTTTGTACTTGCTTGAATAACAGAAGGTATCTGATAGGTCTTTTCTTCACGAATGAGATTTCGAACAGCTGCATTAGCTATCATAATCTCAACGGAAGGAACACGACCCTTTCCATCCTTTGTCGGCAAAAGGGTTTGAGCAATAACTGCTTCCAGTGATTCGGAAAGCATTGAACGAATCTGTTGTTGTTGCTCTTTAGGGAACATATCAATGATACGGTCAATCGATTTTGTACAACTTCCAGTATGCAAAGTTGCAAACACCAAGTGACCAGTTTCTGCAGCTGTCAACGCTAAGGACACTGTTTCCAGATCGCGCATTTCACCAACCAGAATAACATCAGGATCTTCACGCAGGGCACTACGCAAGGCAGCAGTAAAGCTCCAAGTATCATGACCAAGCTCACGTTGGTTGATTAAGCTATTTTTACTGCGATGTACAAATTCGATAGGGTCTTCAACTGTAATAATATGACAGTTACGACCTTCGTTTATGCTATCAATCATTGTAGCTAAAGTAGTAGATTTTCCGCTACCTGTAGGTCCTGTAACCAGGATAAGTCCTTTTTCTTTGGTAGTTAAATGTCTTAAAATATCTGGAAGGTGTAATTCCTCATAACTTTTAATTTCATTGGGGATTACACGAAAGGCACAAGATACACCATTTATCTGGTGAAATGCATTTACTCTGAATCGGACATCGTTACTCAGCTTAGTTGAGAAGTCAATCTCCAAATTCTTTTTAAATAGTGCCTGTTGAGATTCATTCATAACTCCGAAAACAAGGGTTTCTACTTCTTCCGGACTTAGAATTGGTAAATTTATTTTTTTCATACGACCATTTACGCGCACCATAGGATGAGCGCCAGCAGCTATATGAAGGTCAGAAGCTCCAGCTTCTGCAGTAAAGCGTAATAATTCATGGATTGTCAAGTTACTATCCTCCTCGGGGTTAATCGGTTTCCATTCCTCCAGTTTCAGGATTGGTCCAAGTATCTATTCCGTAACCATGGAATTGGGCATCTGTAACATCATACCAAACTTGTTTTCCTTCGCCACCGGCAAAATCTTGAGTAGAAGTTGCAATGTATTTTTTAGGTGGGTTACCGACAACTTCAAATTTCCAATTTTTAACGGTGCTTTCACCGAGGTTGGCTTCTTTAAGGGCTTGTTCAACGCTAAAGCCATCTGTTGAACCATTAGTTTGCATATAGATATCATAAGTCTTACGAATGGTGTTTATTGCAGTTTGGGCTTCTGTACTACGAGATTTTTCTACATAACGAAGATAACGGGGAACGGCTAAGGCCGCCAGAATGGCTACAATAATAACCACCACTAAGATTTCGATTAGGGTAAAACCCTTTTGGTTTTTCAGTTTCCTGAGCATTTTTTTATCCTCCTACAGGAATGTTTTTTTACTTTTATATATATGCACAATGCGTGCCAAATCCCAATTAAAAATTTAAATAATTGAAAATAGGGAGAGTGTAAACAGCTATAGCACAAGAAAAAGCGTTGTTTGGTTATATAGTTCGGCGAATGTTGAAAACCGAGATAAGCAAATTATGGGCAACCTGAAAAAGTAAAAAAGAATCGCAGATATTTAAACTATAAATGCTTTTTCAAAATCGTATATACCTTATAGTATAAAACAACACTTGACTTCTTTTACTATCTTACAACTTTGTCTCACAGACAAAAATAATTTATTAAGGAGCATACGATGTCCCGATCTTTAAGTTTCTACCTTGGGTTGCTCTTACTGTGTATCAATATTACTTTTTTAGGAGCAGATAATACCCCTAAACCTGTTAGCAATGATAAGCGAATAAATGAAACGGATATTTTAGCGGAATTTGATGGCGGAGTAATAACCCGTAAAGATGTTGAAGCTAAAATTTCCAAACTTCCTGTTCAATACCAAGCGCGTTATAAAACAGTTGAAGGTCAGACGGAAGTTTTAAATGCTATGGCTATGGAAGAAGTTTTTTATAAAAAAGCTCAACAAATGGGACTGGAAAATGATCCTATTGTTTTGGAGCGAATAGCCAATATTGAAAAGCGTTTTTACATCCAGGAATATTATAAAAGGAATGTAAGTGATTTAGTAGTTATTACAGAAGACGATCTACAATCCTATTATAATCAAAATATGTCCCAATTTTATCTTAATCCCTATATTGAAATAGATTATCTTCAAGCTGCTGATGAGAATGAAGCAAAAAAAGCATTGGAAGAATTAAAAAAAGGTGTTTCATTTGCTGAGGTCTCCGATAAATATAACCAAAATACTTATGCCAAGGGTTTGAAAGGTAGAATAAAAAACATTCGTTTAAATGGAAATATTCCAGGTATTGGCAACGATTACGAGTTAGAAAATCTTATTCGTACTTCTAAAGTAGATTCTCTATCTTTTATTGGACCAGTGAACACTTCTTACGGATGGCATATTTTCCGTACTGTTAATTGGGTAGACGGGCGTCAAAAAGATTTTTCTGAAGTAAAGCAAGAAATCGAACAGCGGCTGCGTCCTCTGAAAGAAAGAGAATTATTGGATTCTATCATAGAGAATTCTAAGATCAAGTATGCAGTTGTTATCGATAGCTCTTTAGTAAACACAATCACTCTTGATGTTAATAAACGGAATAATAATAACCCTATTCTGGATAATGTAGTTCTTAGTTCCAGTGATCCAGATTTACGATTCACCGTGAGGCAGTTATTACAAATTTACGATAAGCTATCACCTCAGGAACAACAATTCGTTATCAAGGGTGGTGGAATTAACCTGTTAATAAATCAAGAGCTCACTCAATATTTGATGTATCTGGAAGCTAAGGCAGCTGGCTATGATAAATATATTGCTGATAATGAAGATTACTTGCAAGCAAAACGTGCCTATATCTTACGCAGAGCTTATGAAAAACTTATTACCGAGAATATTGAAATCAGCGATGAAGAAATTGCTCAACGCTATGAACGGGATAGAGAACAGTTTTCCTCTCCCGAATATCGCACTATTGAAGTCCTCTTCTTTAAAGATAAAAAAACAGCTGAAAAAGCACTGAAAAAATACAGCAAAGCCTATAAGAAAAATAACGAAAAAGCAATGCAAGATGTAATTAAGAAATATTCAATCAAACCGAATAACGCTATTATGGATTATCAATATAGAAATGGAATCATAACTGGTCTGGGCGATGATGCAAAATTTTCTAATATGATTTGGGATAATCCCGTTGGATATTTGAGCCCCGTTTTTACTACTGCAAAAGGGGATATTGTTTTCTTCAGGACAATTAAAGAAACTCCCAAAGTTTATAAGAGTAAATTGGAAGTAGAACCTCGCATCTATGGAATGCTGAAAGCCGAAAAAGAAAAAGCAAAGCAAGCAGAAGTTACTGAAAACCTCTATGTGGAATTTAATATGAAAAAATATCCTGAACGTATCACTCTTACTATGACAGCCGAAGAACTTTTTACCCAAGCAGATAATGCTGCTAGACAACGAAACTATAGAGACGCTATTGTTTATTACGACCAAATTATTAATCACTATAAAAATAATGTTGATGACTATAAAGCATCTTTTATGAAAGCATTCCTGGTTGCTGAAGAAATGAAACAAACAGATCTGGCTTTACAACTTTTCCGTGAATTCTTGCAAAAATATCCTACAGGCGATCTAAATGAATCTGCTCAATTTATGATTGATTCCTTGGAAGGAAAAATTCCGGAACACTTTGAACCTGTGGAAGATTAATAATAAATGTACATAAAACGCTGGCTTTAAAATTCTAAGCTGGCGAGAATAAAATAAGCAGCTATATATATAAGGAAGAATGGCATACCGTCATTCTTCCTTTTTCTATTCAACAATCCTAATAATGCTGCCCACAGCCCTAAACATAAATATAGTCGATAAATCGCTATTCCTTCTTTATTACTTGCGCTGTAGTTGTAGTGCTGATGTTGGGAATTTTGCCCAGTATCAGCACGGCAGCCCTACCGTAGATACTAAGGAAGAAATAAGCTGGAATTATAAGTAAAAGAATGATTGCAGAAATAACTAACAGATGGTAATCAGGATCCAATAACAGTTTTTACAGCTTCTTTTTTTAAGCGCCCTAGTTGGCCATTAGGTAAATGAACCAGATAATGGTTATTTTCGCTTTGCACTATTTTAACGATCAATCCCGAATGGACTGTTTGGATAACATTATTACTTGTGGGGGAGAGAAGGTTAGTTTGATTTAAAATCACAACAGCATTAGGATTATGTTTTTGGTGGTGCAGTTTTATTCCCAGAGTTATTGAAGAAGCTATGCAGATAATTAAACACAGAGCTAAAACTAAGATTGGCAGAGCTCTTTCCTTTTCTGGATCATAAAAAAGCAGCCAACATAGGGCTAAGGCAGATAGAAACAGAAAGATAAGAACAAAGATAGCAAGCCTGTTAACGGAAAAGAAATCCAGAACTTTATAAAGAACCTGCACCAAAAAAAGGTGTTCAGGATATAAATCTGCATCTGGACTATAGCGGATAGATAGGTTTAAGTTGTTTTTTGCCTGAGAATGGGCAGAATTGATGTTCAATGCTTTTAAGAAGTATAAATTAGCCATTCCGATATCTCCCCTGGCAAAGAAATCTACTCCCAGATTATAAAAGAGATCAGCATTCTTTTTTTGTTCTGCGTCTCGGATTGCTTTATCCAGGGAATCCGGTAATTGAGTAAGCTCGCCGGAATTTATATATTGTGATGTTTTTAATGAATCTGTTTGAGCAAAGAGAGCTTCTCCTAAAATAAAGCAGAAGATACATAAGAAAATTAAACGCCACTTCATTTTGTGCTCCTGTTATGTTTATTTTTACCCAAACGAGTAAAGCCGTTAAATATCTTACGAATGCGGTTTAGATCTTCGTCCAAATTTACGGCTCTTTCCGATTCTGGCATAAATCTGGCTGCTTGGCTATGGTTTAAAAATAGCTGTATTTCTTCCAGAAGCCAATCTGGGATATTTTCTTGGCTAAGCGCCTGCAATTTTTCTTTTGTGGATAGACGGTTGGAGAGCTTATATTTGGAAGCAAGATATTCAAACAGAGCTTTTTCTGCCAAAGGATAGAATTCCAGCGACAAATTTTTGGCAGCTAAAGTGGCTGGTTTCAAATAACGAAGCAAAACTTTTTCAGCTTTCAAAGAAGCATAGCGTTCTGGATTATCTCTTTTCATTTTACTATCCAGAGCAAAAAATGCAACAAATAAAGAAAAAGCAAAGATAAGTAATACCAAAATCCAATACCAGGGCTGTTGGACATAAGGGACATAAGGTGGAAAATGCTTTTTCACTACTTTGGGCAGCATCGCTTTGGGTGTTTTAGATTGTCTTAAACGGTTAAAGTAACTTAATACATTTGCCGAGGAAACCTTTATCATTTCTTTTGGGCTGCGGTAGGTTTTGTAGCTACCGCTATAGTTATCAAACCAAGTAAAACTAAGTTCTGGAAGTTCATAACTTCCTTTATCCTGAGGAATTAGGGTATAATAATAGGTACGCTCTCCTTCAATTCCTGCCTTGAGATTGTCTATAACCATTGGAGTAGATACCTGAAATCCTTTCCCAGAAGCAAATTCAGGAGCAGAGAATTGATTGAAATTACCTCTGCCCTTAATTTTTAGGGTGAAAGTGATAGTTTCCCCCAAAGAAAGCTCTTTACGGGAAAGAGAATAGCTAATTTTAAAATCTCCTACTGCTCCCCCAAAAGAAGCTGGAACATTGTTTTTGGGCAAGGGCAGAACATTTATAATACCCCCTTCACTGCGTAGGGTTTTATTGGAATAACTGAAACGGTATAAACGAGCATAACCTTCTAAAATAGGAGCTTGCAACCTTCCTTCTTTATTGGGAATAATTGCCAATCTTTTAATTAGAGCCCGCTTATACTGCTTTCCGTTCAAATTTACATTCTCATAATTCAAAACAGAGGGTTGCTCATAAGTGCTTTTTCCATAGCCATCGGAATCAATCTCATTTTCCAAATTGAATGAGCGAACCATTTCATCCGTATAGAGATAGTAAGAAACAATAGTGGGAAAACCACGATAAATTGTTTGTTCTTGTGGAATTGCTAAAAGAAAAGAATCTCCTATCCACTGTTCTCTATCATCCCAAGAATCTGGTTCATCAAAACCGAAAGCTCCAAAATTGGGATATGAAGGTGCACTTTGACTTGGTGCTTTTGATGTTCCCTTAACTACTTCAATATTGATTTCTCGAGTAGAATAAAAGCGTCCATTCACTTTCACTTGAAAAGAAGGAATAGTGGTTTTTCCAGTTTTTAAGGGAAAATAAAAAAAACGAAAGGTTTCTGAAAACTCGGAAACCAGCTTTGTTCCTTCAAAAACTACAGAACTACTGGAGCCACTTGTCATATTGCGAAAACTAAATAGAGGAATAGAAGGAGGAGTTGGTTCAACAACTTTAATTCTATCGCTGTCTGTAATCTTTAAGGTTACTTCCAGTTGATCATTTGTACTGATCACATATTTATTTACTGATAAATCTATCTTCAAAGCAGATAGCATAAGCGGGAAAAGCATAATCAACAATATAGTTTTTTTCATTTCACCACCATTTATCGGTTTTGAAACTTTGTTTGGGCTTTTGCTGCTGACGGTCTGTGCTTTCTTTATTATCCAATCCTTTTAGAATATTAAGGATATCTTCATCTTTATGCTTATCTTCATTCTGTTGCATCAATGGCTGAGGATTTGGCTGTTTTTGTAATTTGCGTAAAGTCAATTCATAATTTGCCCGTAGATCATCATCATTAGGATTCAAAAGTAAAGCTTCCTTATAGTCCTTTAGTGCTTTTTGATAATCCTTTTGTAGATAGGCAATATTGCCTCTATCGTAGAGAATATCTTTTTTATCCTGGGCATTGTTCAAAGCTATGGATATGGCAGAATCGGCTTCGGCAAAACGGTTTTGCTTATATAAACTCTTGGCTAAATTGGCATAAGCTGCAGCGTCATTATTTGTAGTGTTTTTACGGAACAGGTTTTCTGCTTTGTTATATTTTTGGGCTTGGTAAAAAGAATCAGCAAAGCTCTGCCGAATCACTTTTGGCCTTAATAGTAATTCCAGAATAAGCATCAAAATTATAATTACTATCACTAATAAAATTATCCGCTTTGCTTTAATGCTCATCACTATGCTCCGCAGCCATCAAACCCCTTTTTCTTTTTCTGGGATCAAGGAGGGATTCTATAATAAGTAAAAGCAAAGCCAAAATGCCAAAAAGGTAATATTGCTCTTTCAATATAGTAACTTTCTTTCCTCGGCGGGTGCTTTCGCTCTCATATATTCTTTTTAATATCAGCTGGATTTCTTCTCCTCCAGGAGTTACCCGAAAATACTCTCCATTCGTAAGTTCAGCAATCTCCTGAAGGGTTGTCTCATCCAGAAAAGTTTTTACCTCTTCTCCCGTTTCGGGATGACGGATTATTGTTCCTTTCGGACTTCCCACTCCCATAGTGTAAACTCTAATTCCTTTGGCCTTAAGTTCTTTGGCTTTACGGAGCACAGAATTTTCAAGATCTTCTCCATCCGAAATTAAGATTAAAGTATTAGCTTTAGAATCTGTCGGAAATGCCTCTGCAGCCAAAGCAAGAGCTTTTCCGATATTGGTTCCTGGAATTTCTACACTATTACTGTTCAAACCGTTTAAAACAATTCTTACTGCTTCGTAATCATCAGTTAAGGGACATTGTAAAGTAGCTGTTCCCGCAAAAGCAATAATGCCAATTCGGTCTGTTTTTACCTGATCTAAAAAACTACCAATCTGTAAAATAGCACGCAACAATCTACTGGGCATCATATCTGTGGCATCCATACTTTTAGAAACATCTATAGCAAATATAATGTCCATTCCGCTACTTTGCAAATCCTTTTTTTCATAATCCCATTGTGGTCTGGTGAGAGCTATGATTATACATCCCAAAGCAAGAATGCAGATAAATAATTTAAAACCTATCCAGAAAGGTGATTGAGAATGATAATAATGCTCTTTTAAATGCAGCTCTGCGTACTTTTGAAAGCGACGCCGTAATCTGTTTTCCCTTCTGAAAAGTAAAATAAGAAAGATAAGGCAAAATGCCAAAAGTGCTAAATAATATGGATTTGCAATATTCATAGCTGGTCTGGTAAAATAGGTAAGATAACCGTTTTCAGTAACAGTTCAATAGCCAGAAAGATGAAAGCAAGCCATAAAAAAGGCATAAACTGCTCACTGTAGTTATATCTGAATTGGGTGGTGAATTGGGTTTTTTCCAAGCGGTCTATTTTATTCATAATATCCGCTAGACTTTTAGCATCAGTTGCTAAAGCTGCTTTTCCAGTTCCTGTTGTTGTTGCTATTTTATTCAGGGTCTCCATATCCAAATCTATTAGTGTATTAATATAGCGAGTTCCAAAAACAGGATCAGAATAGGGGAAAGGAACTAATCCTTTACTTCCAACTCCTATGGGATAAACTTTTATGCCAAGTTCCTTAGCCATTTCCGCTGCAGTTAAAGGGTCTATTTCTCCAGTGTTATTAACACCATCTGTAATAAGAATGATCACTCTACTTTTGGCTGTGCTATTTTTTAAACGGGCAACTGCTTTTGCCAAACCCATTCCTAAGGCAGTTGCAGAAGCTTCTTCATTAACTTTTAGCTTTTCTAAAGAATTTAACATAGCAATATGATCAAAAGTAAGAGGAACCTGAGTTAATGCATATTCGGAAAAAGCTACTAAGCCAAATCTGTCGTTGGGACGCTTTTTTACAAAGTCCTTAGCTACACTAACTGCAGCACTTAATCTATTTTGAGGGGCAAAATCCATAGCTAACATAGAACCACTGATATCAATTGCCATTATAATATCCACACCCTTATTACTTAAATCTCGGGAACGAGTTCCCCAACGCGGTTCAGCTATAGCGATACAAAGAAAAAATATTATTAAGGCACGTAAAACCGGGAAAAGGTAACGATAAAGATATTGGTTGTGAGATAAAAATCGCAACTGCTTTACTCTGGAATGAGGTAGATAATTCCTTCTTCTATTGTTGAACTTTAACTCCCATACTAAATATAAAGGAATAATCAACAAAAGCAACAACAACCAGGGATGGCCAAATTTAATCAATTCTTTGCCTCTATTGTGTTACCAATAAAACTAATCAAATAGTCCTTCAGCCATAAAGTGTAATTCTCAATCTCTTGTAGCGAGGGTTGGCGTTTGGCAAATTTAACCATATCACAATAGTTTATAAATGCTCTAATTTCCCGATAATTCGGAATATTGCGTTTGTTTAGATAAGTGATGATTTCGTTACCTGTCATTTCCAAGGCGGGAAAATGATAGGTCTCTTCTAAAAAGCCACGCAAAATATTGGATAACCGAAAATGATATAAAACCACCTCTCCTTTGGCAAGTAAATCTTCTTTAATAAGCTCATCTAACGCTTGTATAGATTTTTTCCAAGCAGGTAAAATAGCTTGTTTAGTTTCTGGCTGCGTTATATACTCTCGCTTAGGTTTTTTAGGACGCTTCAACCAAAGATAAATTGCTAAAGCTATTGCGATTAATAATAAAATCAGATACACCCATATTCCTAATTGTAAAGGATACTTTTGCAAAGGTTTAATATCCCTTAAAAGAGTATCCCCTTCGGCTAAAACTGAAAGAACATACACTCTAAAACCATCAGTGTAAACAGGAGTTACAGAGCTGTCAACTGGATTTACTGCTATGCGTGGAAAAGATAATGCCCCTATTTTTAGAGGTGCTATTTTAATTTGCCAGCTGCGGGTATTCCTTTCATCCTGTCTGCTTTCCAATATAGCAAAATCCTCTAAAGTATCAGGGATAGAAACACTATGTATTGGGTAATCGGCAGTTATTTTTAAGAGGAAAGGAGTTCCAACTTTTAAGCTGTCTGCTCCTTGAAGTTCTTGATGGAATGCCCAAATTATCAAAGGGAAAAAGATAAGGGAGAAAGCCAAAACGCTGGATTTTTTCATCGTCTTTTTCCTCTTAGAGCAAAGAATTTTCGTAATGAACTTACATAAGAATCTGAAGTTTTGATCATTAGATAATCACAATTACATTCGCGGAAAAATTCCTGCAACTCTTTCTGTTCATTATTTATTACTTCTTGATAGGCCTTACGCAATTTGGGATCGGAACTATTTATCCAAATTTCTTCTCCGGTTTCGGGATCCTTCAAGGATAAAATGCCTGCAGGGGGAAGTTCTAGTTCGCTATCATCTACAACCTGTAAAGCAACAACTTCATTTTTAGCAGCCAGGATTTTTAAGGAGCGTTCATATCCAGAATCGATCCAATCTGATAAAATAAAAATAATACAGCGTTTTTTCAACATTTTATAGGCATATTCACAAGCTGCTTGCAGGGATGTCTTTTTCCCCTTTGGCTCGTAATAGAGAACTTCGCGAAGAATTTCCAAAGCATTATTTCTTCCTTTTCGAGGAGGCAAAAAACGCTCTACTTGGTCAGAAAAAAGGATCAGGCCAGCTAAATCCTGATTGGCCACTGCAGAAAAAGATAAAGCTGCCACTAATTCAGCAATGCGTTCTCTTTTTATCATACTACGGGTGCCAAATTCTTGTGAACTACTTACATCAACCAAGAAAACTACTCTCAATTCTCGGGTCTCACGGTATTTCTTTATGTAAAGCTGACCCAAACGCGCTGAAACATTCCAGTCAATATCTCTGTAATTATCTCCGGGCTGATATTCCCGCACTTCCGAAAATTCCAAACCCTGTCCTTTAAACCGACTGTGATATTCTCCACGAAACATTTCGGCAACGGGATTTCGCGTCCGAATTTCTATCCTGCGAATTTTTTTTAGGATATCGGAAACACTTTGGGTAAACATAAGCAGAGATATATCTTTAAGGGACTTCTATTTCATCCAAAATTCGATTAATTATATCTTCGGTAGTAATTTCTTCAGCTTCTGCTTCATAAGAAAGAATTATCCGATGCCTTAAAACATCTCTGGCAATTGCTTTGATGTCATCTGGAATAACATAAGCCCTACCAGATATATAAGCATTGGCTTTTGCTGCTCTTGCCAGATAAATTGTAGCGCGGGGTGAAGCCCCAAATTCAATTAATCCCTTTAAATCGTTTAAGCGAGGATAACGTTCTGGATGACGAGTAGAATTAATCAAGTGTAAAATATAATCCTTCAGCTTTTCTTCCATATATACCATATACATCACTTCGCGCATACTTTCTATATCAGCTGGACTTAATACTTTTTTCAGAGGAATTGGTTGTTCATTTACCATCCTTTCCAAAATTATTCGTTCTTCATCGTAAGAAGGATATTTGATCTTCAGTTTCATAAAAAATCTATCTACTTGAGCTTCTGGAAGAGGATAAGTTCCTTCCTGTTCAATTGGATTCTGAGTGGCCATCACAAAAAACGGTTTAGGCAGTATAAAAGTGTTATCTCCTAAAGTAACTTGCCTTTCCTGCATTGCTTCTAAAAGTGCAGATTGTACTTTGGAAGGAGCACGATTGATTTCATCAGCCAAGATAAAATTGGCAAAGACGGGACCCTTCTTCACACTGAAATCGCCACTTTTGGGATTGTAAATCATTGTGCCTGTTATATCTGCAGGTAACAAATCAGGTGTAAACTGAATCCTGGAATAAGAGGCATCAAAAACTGAAGCTAAGGAAGATATTATCAGGGTCTTGGCTAAGCCAGGCACACCCTCAATAAGAATATGACCATTGGCAAGAATTCCAATCAGCAGACGGTCTATAATTTCTTGCTGACCAACTATCACTCGGGCAATTTCCAAGCGGACATTTTCAAGGGCTACTGAACTCTGTTCTACTTTGTTCTGAATTGCCTCAATTAACATAAATCCCCCATATTTTATTCACTTACTTTAAGTAAAAAATCGGGAATCTGACCAAACCAAGATTCCCGAAAAATGTTCTTCTATTTTATTGAGTCCAGGAGTAAAAAACCCAAACAGAACGGATTATTGTTAAATTACTTTACGAACTTTATTTGCTTTCAGACAAGAACTACAAACACTTATTCGTTTGGTCCCTTTTTCATCTTCAACACGAACTTTATGCAGATTAGGATAAAATCTGCGCTTAGTGGCATTTAATGCATGGCTGCGATAATTGCCTACCTGAGCTGTTTTTCCACATATATCACAAACTTTAGACATAATTCACTTCCCAATTTGTTTTCTTTTAAACCACAAAAATTATTACTCCATTTTTGACAAGCAATTATTTAGCACTCTGTGGAATACGAATGTCAAAACGGCTGCCATGTGGCTCTATAGGAATATATTCTAAACGACCCTTATGCTCCTGAACCAACTTCTTGCAAATTGCCAATCCTAAACCGGTACCATAATTTTTCCCATCGGATACAAATGGCTGAAAAAGGTCTTCCTGCACTTTTTGTGGTATACCTGGACCATTATCTATAACCGATATTTGTAACCACCCAGAAGAAATACTACTCAAAATCTTAATTTCCCCTTCAACAGGCATTGCTTCAATAGCATTTTTAATAAGATTAATTAGCACTCTACGGATTTTTCCTTCATCAAAATGAACATAATTCGGAACTCTGTTTTCTACAATAAAATCTATTTTTCGCTCTTTAAGATTGGGAAAATACATTTCCTGAAGTTCCCGGAAAAAGACATCTAAATCTACTTGTTGAATCAGTGGAGGAGTTTCTGTTCCTTTAGCAAAATCCAATATTTCGTGAACTAATTGATCAATCAGCTTGGTTTGTTTAATAATATTCTCCGTAAATTCTCTACCCTCTGGAAAAACATTCTCCAAAACCTGCGCAGTTAAAACTATAACCGTTAAGGGAGTTTTGATGTCATGAATGATTTTACTTGCGGCTAAACCAATAGCCATTAAGCGATTCTTCTTGATCATTTCATCCACGAGTTCTACAAAACGTTCATTCGTACTGCGCAACCTCCCTGAAATTGTCCTCACCAGATTCAACATAATTAATGGATAAGCAAAGATCATATTATGAAAAGCTTCTCGTGGGATGATCATCAATTCTACATCTTCTAAAGCTACTACACTTGCAGAGCGGGGGCTATCTTCAATAATGCCCATTTCGCCAAAAAAATCGCCAGCTTGTAAAATAGAAAGCTGTGCAAAAGGGGTTTCGGGATTATGTAAACCTTTATTTATTTCTACCTTCCCTTTACAGATGAAAAAAAGGTTATCGCCCCAAGAGTGTTCGGTAATAATTGCTTCACCTTTTTTAAATTGTATTCTTTCTAAATCTTTAGTAAGCTCTTGCAATACATCTTCAGAAAGACCGCTAAAAAAACCCATATTACTACACTTCGTGTTTTTTTGCATTTTTACCTCACATCTGCTATAGTTGTTAAATTACTTCCTAATTATAACCACAATTGTTTTACATCTTAATAAAAAGGACTAACGCTTAGACAAAGAAAGAAATCAGTTCCACCCAGAAAATAAACTTCTTTCGGCAGGGATTTATCTATGGTCTGTTCCATATCCCAATCTGTATCGTAATAAGCATTACCTGCAAGCCAAGAATTAACTTTGTCCTTCATAAACCATCTACCTTCAACTTTGGGCGATTGCCTAACTCCCAAAGCCAAAGCTAAAAACCAATTATTATATATTCTAACTCCTAAACGAGCTGATGCTTCAGCGGAAAAATGTAGATAGGGCTCTGGCTGATTAATTTTCGTTACCCGATATGTATAATTGGCTGCATCATATTCACACTCAATTGATTCCACAAATAAGTGTTCCACCCCTAAGGCAGTAATTTTATCAGCATAGGGAGCATCATAAGTAGCTGCTGTCTTTATTCCTGCATTTAGATATGCATTATAATTCAGCAAGGGATAGGTGTAACTCCCAGATAACGATAAGACATCCATAAAATATGAGTTTTTTAGGTCACCATTAAAAGAACCTTGAATTGCAGCAACATTATCTAAAATCCCAAAAGTAACCATAGGTAAGGGTTTGGGAACAGTTTGAGAGGAAAATTTGGAGTAGGTATAATGTAATATAACTACAGAAGCTGATTCTATATGCTCAAAACCCTCATCCGGATTCAGATACTGATAGTAGTTTCCAGAAGTTAAATATCCTCCTCGCATATACCGGACAAACGACTCTTGAGGTGTAACCGGAACTGTTTGAGGAACAAAAAAATCTATTATCTGAGCCAATTGTGCATTAACGGTTCCGCACAGAGTAAATAATATAACAGGCAGCAGAAAACGAATATGTTTCACGATAAAACTCTCTTTCCTTATTGATTTAATTATTTCAATAATGCCAATATCTGTCAAGAATAATTATTTATTTACTTCATTTGTGAAATGGAGTAAGCTATAAAGTCTCACTGAAAAAATGCCTGCACAACTATGCGTTCTAATACAATGTTCAATACTCCGGCTGGTTATTGAATGCAGATGGATATGTGTAATCTTCGCGTCTAATATTATGTTAACTTTACCATTGCGGGCGGTTTTCTTCCTTCAATAACGGAAATAGCATTTTCTACAGCCAGAAGAGCCATTTTAGTTCTGGTTTCAATACTGGCTGATCCAATATGAGGGAGTAAAACTACATTATCCAAGGCTAAAAGTTCCGGAGGAATATAAGGTTCTTGTTCATAAACATCCAATCCAGCGGCAAATATTTTTTTTGTGGAAAGTGCCCTAATCAGTTCTTGTTCATCTATAATAGGACCGCGAGAAGTATTTATTAGAACTGCGCTATCTTTCATAATTTCCAATTCATTTTTTCCGATTAGATGATAGGTATTTTCCGTTAGGGGGATATGTAGTGTGAGGATATCTGCTTCTTTTAGTAGAGTGTTAAAATCTACTTCAGTTGCTTCATAGGGCAAATTTTGGTTAAGAGGAATATCATTATGATAAATAATCTGCATATTAAAACCGACAGCGCGTTTAGCAACTGCCTGACCGATTCTACCCATACCTAAAATTCCCAAGGTTTTGTTATTAACATCCTGACCTAACATCAGCATTGGTTCCCAACCCTTAAATTTGCCACTTCGGATAAAGCGTTCACTTTCTGTGATTCTTCTACAGGTTGCCATAATTAGAGCCCAAGTAAGATCAGCAGTTGTTTCTGTTAAAACTCCAGGAGTATTGCAAACCACGATTCCACATTTTATTGCATATTCAATATCGATATTATTGTAGCCGACTGCATAATTGGAAATAACTTTCAATTTAGGAGCTGCGTCTATAATTTCTTTATCTATAATATCGGTTAGTAAGCAGATCAAGGCGTCGGCATCTTTAATGTTTTCCATAATTTCCTGTTTAGTTAAAGAGCGGTTATAGGGATTGATCTTTAAAGTAAAATTATCTTCCAGAAGCTTTATTGCAGGTTCCGGAAGCAAACGAGTTAAAAATAAAAGCGGTTTCATAGATACCTCACAAAATCCTTCACTTGATGTCTTTCAGGAACAGGAAAATGTTCAGCAGGATAGCCAATTGGAGTTAAGCAAGCAATATAATCTTGATGCGGAATTCCCAGCAAATCCTTAATTTCATCTTTATCCATATCGGTTACCCAACAGGTTCCCAAATCATAAGCTTTAGCAGCCAGCATTAAATGATAAGCAGCAATACAGGCATCCTGAATCTTCCGATGAGAAATATCTCCTTTAGAGGCAACGGCAATAGCATAAGGAGAAGCTAAAATTGGTTTTCCGGAAGGACCCCTTAAAGAAACAATTTTCTCCAGAATTTCTCGCTGCTTAATTACTATATAATAATAACTTTGCAAATTACAAGCAGTGGGAGAATAGCGGCAAAGTTCAAAAACTTTATTTAAAAGCTCTTCTGGAACCGGTTCAGATTTATATTTACGGATACTGCGTCTGGTTTTCAAACCTTCTTCCAATGTTATATATGGTTCCAATTGATGATCAAAACACTGAAACTCTAAAGATCTACCTTCAGGATCGGCAGCCCAGAAATTATAGATATTATAGGCAAGATTAGGTTTCGGAGCAGTTTTGGCTATTGCTTTTAGCCTCGAATAGATAGCATCAACTTCTTTTCTGTCCTTACAGAAAAAAGTTATTGTTCCAGAGATTTCACTTATATCACATCTACAAAAACCAAGTAATTGATTTCCAGCTCTAAAAATTATGCAAGAATCCTGATTAAGCCACACAGGGAGTGCCAAAACTGAAGTGTAAAAATCCACTATCAAATCTAACTTTTTTGTTTTGAAGAAATTAATAGCATTCATCATAAATCCTTAATAAGTTACTATAGTATAATGTAATCTATTTTACCCAGAAAAGCAAATATAAAGTAGGATGGACACAAGATTTAATGGACTTAGTTTTAGATAACGGACTACAGGATTATAGGATTGAGCGGATTTCTTTTAAACAATAAGAAAAAAAAGAAAAGAGGATTATGTAAATCCGGAGTAATTTGTGCCAAGACAACTACAATGTTTGAACTAAGAAATCCCTGCACTTAGAACTTTAAACTTAAATCTTAGCCCTTATTCTTTGTTTAGTATCTTCTGCATTCATAGCCACCCTTATCTGTTCTCCGGTTTGTAAATTTTTTAGATTTATAGTTTTATTAGCAAGTTCGTCTTCTCCGATAATAATGGCATATTTTGCTCCGCTGGCATCAGCCGCTTTAAATTGTGCTTTCATAGAATTTTTATCGGGATCATAATCTACAATAAGTCCCTTAATCCTTAGATCATTTAAGTAAGTTAAAACCTCTAAGCGTACATTTTCTCCTAAACAAACAAGGTAGGCATCCGGTTTCGGCTTTTCTGCATAATTAATCTTTTCTTCTTCCAAAGCTATAAGCAGGCGTTCAAAACCACCAGCAAAACCAATTGCGGGAACACTTTTACCTCCGATTTGTTCAATAAGTCCGTTATATCTTCCTCCCCCGGCCAAGGAATTTTGTGCGCCCAAACCTTCGTAAACTATTTCAAAGGCAGTATTTGTATAGTAATCGAGTCCGCGTACAATTCGAGGATTGATTATATATTTTATCTTCATTGCCTGCAGATAGTTACATACAGCCTCAAAATGTTTTTCACAGGGCTCATCCAGATAATTTAATTGAGAAGGAGCATCGTCTCTAAGTTCTATACAGGAAGGCACTTTACAATCAAGTAATCGGCGAGGATTAGTGTTAAAACGATTTTGGCAATCGGGGCAAAGTTTACCTAAAAAAGGTCTATAATATTCCTGCAAAGCTTTATCGTAAAGGGCAGCACAATCAGGGCAACCCACACTGTTAATTTCCAACCGTAATTTATTCAATCCCAAGCTATTAAGCCATAGCATAGAAATGGCAATTACTTCTGCATCGTAATAGGGATTGTTACTACCGATAAATTCTATCCCATATTGATAAAATTGACGATATCTACCAGCTTGGGGACGGTCGTAACGAAACATAGGCCCTAAATAAAAAAGTTTTGAGCGCTTGGATAATTTATCCAAATTATTTTCTACATAGCTACGCACCACTGGGGCTGTTCCTTCAGGACGCAATGCAAATTCGCGACCCTTTTTATCGCAGAAACGATACATTTCTTTTTGAACTACATCTGAGCTTTCCCCAGAACTGCGTTCAAAGAGTTCTGAAACTTCAAAAATGGGGGTAGTAATTTCTTGATAGCCAAAACAGATGGCAAATTTACGAAAGCTATCCTGCAGGAATTGCCATTTATAGCTATCTTCAGGCAGAATATCAAAAGTTCCACGAGGGATATTATATTTCATTAGTATTTCCTCTTAAATTTTTAAATTCCATTTTGTTATTATCTTCTCTTCAGCATATATATTATATTATAGTCCTTACCCTTTTAGGGCAAATCGGAAATTTCACCATTATTTTCCTGTAATTCGGGAAGGTAAGATTCGTCAAGAAACTTATCCGGATATTTCACATTCATTAAGTAAAGCCCTGAGGCAGGGGCTGTTATCACTAAATTCTGGCGGGGACATTTCTTTTCCAAAATATCCGAAATCGTTTCAGGAGGAAGATTAAAATGGGAAATATTAGCCAGAGTTCCAACCATTCTCCGAACCATATTATGCAGAAAACGGTCTGCTACAAAATCAAAGCTAAAATAGTCTGTTTGCTCGTTAATATCGCATACTTTCAATTCACACATTCTATTGGGTATTTCTGGATTGTTGCGTCCGAAAGAAGAAAAATCATATTTTCCTATAAGATAGGTAGCTGCTGCTTGCATTCTTTCCAGTTTTAAAGTTAAATAGGGTATAAAACCAGTATAATTACGGTTAAAGGGATTTTTTTCCTTAGCTAAAATATAACGATAACTTCTTTCATACGCTTGATAGCGAGCACTTAATGCAGGGCTTACTTTCTTTATTTCCAACACTTTAATATCATCAGGAAGATATCGGTTGAAAGCTAAAAGCAACTGATATTCTTTCATTGAACCCATATAATCAAAATGCGCATATTGGCCTAATGAATGAACTCCGGCATCTGTTCTTCCAGCAGCAATTAAAGAATTTTTTTCACAGGTAAAGATTTGTAATGCGTTTTCCATTACTTCTTGAATAGCAAGTCCGTTTTTCTGTTTTTGCCAGCCGCAATAAGCTGTGCCATCATAACATATCTTTATTAAGTATCTTGCCATTTTTCCTCTGTATTACAAACTGTGCACTATAACTAATAACGCCAGGAAGAATATTCCCAGATAGTTAGCCCGGTAGTTATGGATTTCTTTTTCGCGCTCAAAACTTAATAAATCAGTAACTGATGTGTTTATTTCAGGCGAAAGGGAAGATACATTTTTTAGAACATCCCTAATCTGAGCTAAAACCAAGTTTCCACCTTTAACCTGTTTTAGATTTCTATATTCAGCAAAAAATGCTTCGATAAAATAAATGGTAGCAAACAGATAATAAAACAAATAGTTTACCGTTTTCCACCTGCGTAACCTCTTGCTCTCTATGGCAATATCCTTTAGTTTAACATTTCCCAGAACATAAACTGTAACTGCAATCAAATATAGTATTTGTATACTGAAGAACACAGTTGTTAAAAAATCTTGAGCAAAAAGAGTTGCAAAAACCCAATAACCAGCAAAAAAAGGCAATAATCTTTTTAGAGAATTTAAAAATAACCGATATAAAGAAGGTTCAAAACCTAAAATAACCAATATCAAAATCAGCTGAATCAATAGCTGGCGAAGCGAAGAATCTACTCCTATTGCCAGACCTGTTAAAAAAACAGCTAACTTCAAATAGAGATGCTGTCCCGAAATTGGATAAGATATGAACTTCATTCAAGGGGTATTTCTTCTTTTTTTTCTGGAACTGACTCTTCTGGAAGAGTAGGAACAGGATTTTCTTCTGGTTCCGGAGTATTTACTTCCGGAGTTTCAGTTTCAAGTGAACTAATATCTTCTTCCTGTTTGTTTTCTACCGGAGGAATAATCTTAGCCAAAGTATCAACTAAAACAGGAATTTCATTATATATTTTTAAACTATCCGACAAGGATTTATGTATCTCTGCTCCCTCCGGAAGAGGTAGTTCTTTCTTGTTTTCGTTAATATTTAAAGAAGTGGAATCTACTACAGTAGAATCAGCAACAGGAATATCAAATTTAGGAGCTCCTCTTAGCAAGAAAATATCACCATTAAAGAATCTTTGTGTGATAGTGGCATATTCGCCAGCCTCAGGTTCTTCTAAAACAGCATTTAAATAAGGTTTAGCCAATAAGGTATCGACCTGTTCAAAACTGTAAAACCATCCCAAACGATAATTAGCGGCCAGCTTAATTTTTGGATAGCGCGAACGGGTAAGTTCTTCAAGACCTACCAAAGCCGAATCTGGAGCAGTGTATATTTGTTCCAGATACAGCTCTAAAAGCTGTTCTTCTCGTTCTTCTAAAGGATCAATTAAACGCACTGGCAGATCATTCTGTAAGGCATATAGCGCTTTTGTAAATTTATTCTCTGGATATTGTTCTTGCATTTGGGTTAAAATTTCTGCATTTTCAGGACTTTCTGGATAGTTGTTATGATAAATAGAGCCTATAGCAAACAAACAAAAAGGAATTATTTCACTATCAAACCGCTCTATAATCTCTTCCAGAGTATTTATTCTGTCTTGACATAACTCGTTTTCCTGTTCCAATCTGGTAATTTCAGAACGAATTGATACAACTAAAGTATCTATCTGGTTAGAAGAGCTATCCTGTATTGCAATAATGTTATCCTTTAGTAAACTATCTTCAGCAGCTATTTCCGGTTTCGTTATTTTTAAGGAATCAGCAGTGTTTGATAAACTATCTGTAAAAGTGCTAACATCAAGAAGATCATCTAATTGGGTAAGCAATTCAGTTTTATCTACTATACCTATACTATCTTCTTCAGAAATTTCCTGTATCGGTACAATGGCTCTTAACGAATCCAGAATTGCATTATTTTTACTGATAAGAGCTAGTAAAGAATCACATCTGTTTACCAGAATATCTTTTTGAGCAATAACAATTCTATAGCGTGCTATGGCAGAATCTGGTAAAGCTAATACATTCAAAAAGCTTTCTGCAGCCTGATATTGATAATCCAAAAAATTGCTTAGATTTTTTTCACAATCAAGACCTTGGCGGGGAGAGACCAAACCTAAGGCTGAAGATTTTACCTGAGCAGATGCTGCAAGAGGAGATGAAGAAAATTCAGTTCGTACTCTATTATAACTAGCAATTGCTTTATGAATATCTCCTTGATTGTAATAATAGTGTTCTGCCAAGTAATAATATCCACCTGCAGAACCTGCTGTGCGAGGATAATTTTTGTTGATAAGTTCAATTTCAGATCTGGCTGCAGTTGTATCCCCCAAAGCAAATTGAGCTCTTGCTTTCAATAAACGGACGAAGGGTAATTTATCAGGACGAGATTCTGCTTTTAACAATCCTTTTGCAGTTTTGAGTGCTTTTTCCGCTTCTCCCAATTCCAATTCATTTAATCCGATATAATAAGTTCCATCCAATTTTTTTGCTTTATCGATTCCACGAGCGTTTTGCATTTTTTTAAATGCTTCCAGGGATTTGGCAAAGTCCTTTTGTTCATAGTAGTTCTTTCCAAAAAGGAAATATGCCTCGCGATATTCTTTTGTTTTAGGAAATTCGTTAATTATCCTTTCCAGATAGTGTTGAGCTTTAATATAATCTTTATCCTGTATAGCAAAATCAGCTAAAACGGATAGAGCCATTGGATGATGTTTACGGTACTTAGGGTTGCGTAAAAATTCATCGAGTAGTTTTTCAGCCTCTTTGGGTTGATTTGTTTCTCTTAAAATTTTGGCTATGTAGATATATGCTTCGGGAACATATTTACTATCGGGAAAGCGAATTACCAGATTTTGGAATTGGTCTTTTGCCTGGAAAGCGCTATTACCTTTATAGTAAAGGGATTTTGCCATCAAATAGTATGCTTCTTCAACCCTTTTGCCTTTTTTATCAGTAGCAATAATTTTTCCGCATTTCTTTATCGCTTTTGTATATTCATCAATTGCTTGAGCATTTGGTCTACCATTACTGTTTAGCGGTTTGGATTGTGCCGATTTAAAATAATTTCTGGCATTATACATAGTATTTACCTCACAGGCAAAAAGCCCGATAAGGCAAAGCAGACAGATAATTATTACTCGGCATTTCATAATTCAATAACCGCGGAATGCTATATTCCTGTCAATTAATTTCAGAGCAAATTTCATCCAAACGCTTAGAACGAACAAGTTCAATTGCTTTATTTACATCCGGATACATTATCCTATCACCATCTAAAGGAGCAACATTTTCTCTTAAGCTTGCCTTAACTTTTTCTAAAACAGGCGAGCTACAAATTTGTCTTTGATCCAGTGCCGAACAGCCAATTAGTAGTTCAATTCCCAAAACAGAAGCCACATTTTGCACTATCTGGCAAAGTTTTATAGCTGAAATTGAACCCATAGACACATGATCTTCTTGATTGGCAGATGTAGGAATAGAATCAACACAGGCAGGATGGGCTAGAACTTTATTTTCCGAAACCAACGCTGCAGCCGTCAATTGCTGAATCATAAAACCAGAATCAATTCCAGGATGCGTTGCTAAAAATGGTGAAAGCCCTCTGGATAGAGAAGAATTTAACATCTGTTCAATTCTGCGTTCAGATATGGAAGCAAGCTCACAAACCGCCATAGCTAAAGTATCTAAAGCAATAGCTAAGGGCTCACCATGAAAATTTCCCCCTGAAATAACTTTCCCCTCATCAGGAAAAATCAACGGATTATCCGTTGCCGAATTTATTTCCACTTCCAAAACACTACGCACATAAGCACAGGCATCTCTAACGGCACCATTAACTTGCGGAGTGCATCGTAAGCTATAAGCATCTTGCACATTCCCACAATTTAAATGGGATTCCCGCAAAGGGCTACCCTGTAAAAGAGTTCTGATATTTTTTGCGGATGTTTTCTGACCGGCATGAGGCCTTACATTATGAATCAGTTCATCAAATGCTTTGGGTGTTCCTTTTAAGGCATCTATGCTAATTGCAGCAATAATATCAGCATAACGACATAAACGTTCTGCTTCCAGAAGATTTAGAACTCCCAAAGCAGCCATAACTTGAGTCCCATTATTTAAGGCCAAACCTTCTTTGGCAGCAAGTTTTACAGGTGTTATACTTGCTTTTTGCATTGCCACACTTCCTGGCAAACGCTCACCTTTATAAATTGCTTCCCCTTCACCAATTAGCACTAAAGCCAAATGTGAAAGAGGAGAAAGATCTCCACTGGCTCCAACTGAACCCCGCATCGGAATTATAGGATGAATTCCTTTATTCAACATCTGTACCAAGGTTTCCAAAGTCTCTAATCGAATGCCAGAATGACCTTTGGCTAAGACAGCAATCCTTAAAAGCATTATTGCCCGCGTTTGCACTTCAGAATATGGTTCTCCCACGCTGGTTGAATGACTGCGAATTAGATTTAATTGCAATTCAGCTATGTTTTCCTTAGGAATAATTACGGTGCTGAATTTACCAAAACCAGTATTCAAACCGTAGACAATTTCACCACTTTCTATTATTTTATCCACATAAGCACGACATTTAATCACTTTTTCCTTGCTGGATTCCGACAGGCGAATCGGAGCATTATAAAGAGCAACCTGCTCCACTGCTTCCAGCGTTAAAGTATTGCCGTCAATAATAATTTCCTGCATTTTATCCTCTATATATAGTAATTCTTATGATGGTAAACCTAAAAAATGATAATTTTACTCCTTTATTTCTATAGATATGATTTTGTCAAGCCAAGAAAGCTCTCACATTGGTTATATTGTATTTTATCCTTTCTGCCTTGCTTGATTCTCTAACCTCAATCCTCATTATCTCCTTCTCCACTCATAGTTCAGGATGGGTTTAGGAGGAGAGAATGAGGAGTTGATGAGGAGTGGTTAACAAGCAAGATGTAAGTAACCACTTGAGAAATAAAGTGGTAGCAAGAAAAAACAATTACACTTAATTGAAGGGATTCTTGCTTTCGCAGAATTACAGAAACGATTGCAGAAAGATTTTTACCAAATTGGAAATCGGTAAACTATCTTCAAATTCCCTCTTATCATATTATAAGGTAACAATCAGCTGCTGCGGACTAACCTAAAGCCAACATACTGATAACCGCGATTCGGATCTCCTTTTTCTCTCCAGAGGATGTTTAAATTTCTGCCTTCTCCATTTAAAACACTTCCCCCGCGGATAACTTTATAGGTTCCGGTATCTGGTCCTGTAGGATTTATAAAAGTAGGCAAAGAACGAATATAATTGGAATCATACCAATCCCAAACCCATTCGGAAACATTTCCGGTCATATCATATAAGCCATAATCATTGGGTTTTTTGGTCCCAGGAGTATGAATTTTGCCACCGCTATTATCTCTATTCCAAGATATCTCATCAGGATCTTCTGAACCACTGTAATTATAAAGTTGATCTGCTTTGGCTGCTAATTCCCATTCCGCTTCGGTTGGTAGACGGTATCCATTAGCTTTAAAATTGCATGTCACAACTCTGGAAGCACCTACTCCTCTTATTTTGTAAGCCGGGGTTAAACCTTCAGCTTCACTTCTACCATTACAATAAATAGCTATATCATACCAACTTACATTATCCACAGGTAAATTATCTCCAAAAGTTGAACAATTTGCCGGTTTCATATAGAGGTTCCATTCTGCTTGGGTTACTTCATATCTGGCCATATAAAAAGAAGATAGAGAAACATTGTGATTCAGGTTATCTTTCAATCTTCCCAAACCTAAGGAATTGGATTCAATAAATACCATATTATGTGGAGGTCTTGGTTTTTGAACTACGGGTGAAGGAGTAGAAGGAGTGATATTGGTAACAGGAAGCTGCTTTCTAAAATCTTCTCGAGCAGATTTTGTTCCTGATTTTAATTCACCATAAGATGTTTGCAAAGGTGCATTGCGTTCTAATTCTTTTGCTGATATAGGATTATTTACACTATCCGATTCGGAATTTGGGGCTAGCCAGGCAGAATAAGTTAATTTTTCTCCCTTACCTCCAAAAATAACGCTGAAAATATTGGTGGTAAGCAACATAACAATTATACCAATCATTAGAATAATTAAAACCCAGAAAGTAACCTCAATTTTGGTTTTTGGGATTTCTTTTTTGCTGATGTCGTCCATATCCTCAGGGAGTGTTTTTTCCTGTTCTTCCCAGATTTCGCATTTTTCTACTGGAGGTAAATTGATAATGGCATCGAGAAATTCATTCAATCCAATATATCGTTGCATAATATTGCGATGCAAACATTCAGATAAAATTTTATTAAGGGGAACACTCACCCCGTATATGTACTCAAATTTCTGATTAGCTAACCGTTCTTGAGAGTATATTGTGGTATAAAACGGACTTTTAGAAAGTACTTGAGCTAACAAACCAGCTATAGAAAACAGTTCTTCTCTTTCGTCTCTTTCTTCCCAAGTGATTGCAGAAGAAAGAATTACTATCTCATTATTATCTTTTACCAGAACATTAGTTAAGGCTAATTTACTTAAAGTTAACTGATATTGATGAAGTTTTATGGCAGCTTCAACTATCTGAATAGCTATAAGACGAACAAAATCCTCAGTCAATTTTTCCGGATTATGCGTTTTTAGCTTCGCTAAGGAGACCCCGTGAATATATTCAACAATCATATAGGGAGGGTCGTAATGAGAATTTACTTCTACTACTTTGGTAATGTGTTCATCATTCAAGTAATTTAGCTGTTGTAAAAGTTTCTGCAGAGAAAATATTTTGGTTACATTGCTTAAACTTGCTTTGTAGAAGAGCTTTAGTAAATATTCTTTACCATCCTTTTCAGCTATGTATTTTATACCTTCTGCATCTTTATTTAATAAACGGACTATTTTATAGTCCCGAAAACTGTTGCCAGGATTTAAGAGAAGTTGAGAACGCTTTATATCACCTTTATTTACTTGCTGTTTCGAATCTTTTTTATCTGGTTCCTTTTGCTGAGTTTTTTCCGCTTCTTGAATTTGATTTTCTCCACAGACAGGACAAAACTTCGCTTGCGCTGGTATAGAGTTTCCACAATTAATACAGAATTTATTGATGACTGCCTCCTAACCCTATTTATTTAATTTAGTAATGCTTAAATATATCTTATGCCCATTTATATCTATGCCTTGCATATCCGGTAGAGGGTTCTTTAATATAGTTATTTCTTTAGCCAGGGTTTCGCTTAATATATAATCTTGATGGGCTTGAATTGCCCTAGCGATTTCTGGAGTAACTACAATTTTGATCTCAATATTATCCATAATATCCAGATTCATTTCTTTGCGAGTAAACTGAATTTTATTTACTATTTCTCGAGCAAAACCTTCGTTTATAAGTTCATCAGTTAGCTTAGTATCTAACGCTACAAAAAGATCTTTGGCATTGGCAAAAACATATCCTTCACGGGGGATAATGCTAACAGATATTTCTTCTGGAAATAAATTAATCGTTTCTTGCTCAATATCCATAGCAAAATAACCGGTTTTGTTAAAGGCCATTAAAACTTCTGCTGCAGGTGTTTTATTTAGAAGATTATTAATGATCTGCACTTTCTTGCCGTATTTAGGACCCAAAATTTTGAAATCGGGCTTCAATTCATACTGCACAAAGCCGTCCTGTTCGCTTACAAAATTGATTTTACGGATATTAACTTCCTCTTTTACGAGATCCAACATATCCAGTAAATCTTCTTTTATCTTAGCTGGAACAAACATTTCACTTAAAGGTTGGCGAACTTTAATCTGGCATTCATTTCTGGCTGCTCTACCTAAAGAAACAACATCAATCACACTCTGCATTTTCTTTTCCAGTTGTGTGTCTATATACTTATTATCCGAAACAGGATACAATTCCAGATGAATACTCTCGCCTGCTTCCAGATTCAAAAATAGTTCTTCTGCCAGATAAGGAGCAAAGGGGGCAATTAGTTTAGCTGTTTCTACAAGAACTTGATATAAAGTTCGATAGGCATCTATCTTGTCCTGGTCAAATCCTGAAGCCCAAAAACGGCGTCTACTTCTTCGAACATACCAATTGGAAAGTTCGTCAATAACAAAACTCTGAATAGCTCTCACAGCTTTGGTAAAATCGTAACTATCAAAATAGTTGCGAACAGTTACTATAAGAGAATGTAAGCGAGAAACTATCCATCTATCTATTTCTACTTCGCGTTCCCAATTATAAGGATATTCAGAAGCAATGAAACCATCAATATTGGCATAAGTAGCAAAGAAAGAATATACATTTTTAAGCGTTCCAATAAACTTTCCCAAAATTTCTTTAACGCCATCTACATCAAAACGCGTAGGGACCCAAGGCGGAGAAACTTCTAAAAGATACCAACGAATTGCATCTGCCCCATAATTTTGCATAAGTTCAATTGGGTCAACGGCATTTCCATGAGATTTACTCATTTTCCTGCCATTTTTATCCAAAATCATATCATTTACTAAACAGCTTTTATAACTAGAAACACCTTTTAACAAGGTAGAAATGGCCAGCATAGAATAAAACCAGCCACGAGTTTGATCTATCCCTTCAGAAATAATATCTGCAGGGAATAGTTCCGGCTCGAAATTATCATAATTTTCGAAAGGATAATGCCATTGAGCAAACGGCATAGAACCACTATCAAACCAACAATCAATAACTTCTGGAGTGCGATACATTTTATTTCCACAGGAACAAGTAAGAACAACTTCATCAATATAGGGGCGATGTAAATCCAAATCTTCAGGAATATCCTCTCCGGAGATTAATTTCCCCTCTTTTCGTAACTGTTCAATAGATCCAATGGAACGCTGTTTTCCACATTTTTCACAAATCCAGATATTTAGTGGCGTCCCCCAAAAACGATCTCTGGAAAGAGCCCAGTCCACATTATTTTCCAACCAGTCGCCAAAACGCTTTTCTCCTACAAAAGGAGGATACCAGTCAATTTTACGGTTGTTTTCAATTAGCTGTTCTTTGAATTCTGTGGTTCTGATATACCAGCTTTCGCGTGCATAATAAATTAAAGGGCTTTTGCATCTCCAGCAAAAAGGATAGCTGTGTTTTATCTGCTCTCTACGGAATAAATTGCCACTTTCTTTTAAGTGACGGATAATATCTTTATCGGCATCTTTAACGAATTTATGAGCCCAAGGTGTAATGGCTTCTATGAATTTACCTTCGCCATCTACTGGCTGAAGAAAAGGTAGATCATATTTCATAGCTAAAGAATAATCATCCTGACCAAAAGCTGGAGCTGTATGAACAATTCCGGTTCCTTCACTCATTGTTACATAATCCCCTAAACAGACATACCAAGCAGGTTTATCAACTGTTACAAAATCGAAAAGAGGTTGATATCGAAGACCTTCCAGTTCGCGGCCTTTCATTTCTGAAATTATTTGAGCTTCTTCATCCAGAACTTGAAGACGCGATTTGGCCAAAATTAAATTCTGATCGTGATAATTAACTTTCACATAGGTCTCTTCCGGATGAACCGCTAAAGCTACATTGGAGATAAGAGTCCAGGGAGTAGTTGTCCAAGCCAAGAAATATGTATTATCTTCTTCCAATGCTTTAAACTTTACATATATAGAAGGATCTTCCACATCTTTATAACCCTGAGCTACTTCATGAGAAGATAAAGGAGTTCCACAACTTGGGCAATAGGGAACTATTTTATAGGCTTTATAAATAAGATTGCGAGAGAAAAAGTTATTTAAAATCCACCAGACGGATTCTATATAACTATTATTTAGAGTAATATATGGATGATCAAGGTCTATCCAATAACCCATTAATTCTGTCATTTCCCGCCAAAGCTTTTCATAGCTGAAAACTGATTCGCGGCATTTTTTACAGAAATTTTCAATTCCATATTCTTCGATGCCCCGTTTATCTTGAAGACCAAGGGTTTTTTCAACTTCAATTTCAACAGGCAGACCATGGGTATCCCATCCTGCTTTTCTTTTAACTTGAAAGCCGTTCATTGTTTTATAGCGGCAGATAACATCTTTCAAAGTTCTGGCCATTACATGATGAATTCCAGGTTTACCATTTGCGGTAGGGGGTCCCTCGTAAAAGATAAAACGAGGGCTGCCTTCGCGGATATCTATGCTTTTTTGTACTAAATTATGGTTTTTCCAGTATTCGCGAATACGGTTCTCTAAATGCTTAGGGCTTTCTTTTAGATCGATAGTTTTATACATATACCTTATCCGATTTTCTTCTGATGACCTGTCCTTCTTTGTCCGGGAACAAATTTAGGAGGATTAGAAGGTTGACTTTTAAGATGTTCACGTTCCTTTTGCAACTGAAGATTATCTTGTTCTGTTTCTATCGGTTTTTCTTCAAAGAGTTCACTGAAATGCTCTTTCAAGTCTTCATTTTCGGAAACATAATTCTTCCATTCTTCCATAGCTTTATCTATATCTACACATTTGGGACAGAGGACTAGTAAATTTTGTTCGCTAACTCCAATCCAACCACGATCGTAGCAATGGTCACAACTTTTCTTGTGACGATTTCTTTGGGCAATTTCTTTTGCCGCTTCTAAGTGTTTTTCTTCGAGTATAAACATAATTTCTCCTTACTTGGAACATAGAGGTATAAAAACACCTCAATAAATTTCAGCATTGTGAGCCATTTATTTTAAGCGCACAATTCTGTAAAAGGAAATTTTTGTTCCTAAAATTACTATTCTGCTTTTTTAGCTTTTGGTAGGTCGTTTTGCCTTTGGTTTATCTGGCTTAATTGGCAAAGGCGTTACTTCCTCAATTGGTTCTTCCTCCTTAGGAATATTATCCATAAACTGAATAGGAGCATTAATCACTGATTTCTTAAGCTCGATTTTTACAATCGGCTCAATTCGGTGAGTTACAATAAACAGGGTCTTATTGCGAGATAAAGTAAGTTTATCTTCTGCAGATAAAGACTCAATTTCGGTTAAGCTAACTACCTTTTCTATTTTACCGGTAGCTATATCTACGATTTGGACGAAGGTCTGTTTTTCGGCCATAAAGTAAACCTCCATTGCATATTTATCAGGAAATTTCTTGGTGATATCCACTACGAAATTAAGATATTCTTGATGATATAATTTATTCCAGGAACGAAAACTCTTGCACTTTATAATACGAGGACACACTGCACACAATTGAGGTGCCGGTTCGCGATTGCGTTTTATTTCACAGAAAAAGTGCCTAATTATTTTCATATCTTTTCCTTATCTTGTAATTCCTTTATACTGTCAAGAAAATTTATGTTTTCCAACAATCCCTCCAATAATATCTACAATCCTGTTCATCTTATACCTATTATCTTTTTGTCGAGGGGCTTACGCCACCATCGCTATCATTGAATTTCCCGTTGGGTTAATAAGGAGAAATATAGTTTTATAAAATCCTCTTAATCCTGAAATCCTAAAATCTTTTTTGCTAGAATTCAAATTCTAAAATCAGCCCCCTATTTGAGAACTTGATAGAAGATTACCTCATCAGAATGCTCAGTGTTTATAAAATAGAAGGGGATCTGCACTTATTTTAAAAATTCCCTTGCCAAAAACCCTTTATCTAAAATTATGACTTACTTAGTCTAAATATAAGGAAACAAATATGGCTACAATGGCTGATATCAGAAATGGGATGATCATTGAATTCAAAGATGATCTTTATGAAGTTGTGGAATTTCTTCATGTAAAACCAGGTAAGGGACCTGCTTTCTTGCGTTCCAAGCTGAAAAACATACGCACGGGAAGAGTTCTGGAAAATACTTTTCGAGAAAGTGATACTTTTAATGAAGTTCGTATTGAACGCACAAAGAAAGAATATCTTTATCGGGAGGGAGATTTTTTTGTGTTGATGGATAGTGAAAACTACGAACAGATGCATATTGATAAATCTCTTTTAGGCGAAAAAGAAAAGTTACTTACCGATAATATGGAATTAATCGTTTCTGCTACTCCGGAAGGAGAAATAGTAGGAATAGAATTGCCAACAACAGTTGTTCAAACTATTGCTGAATGCGAACCTAATATAAAAGGTAACACTGCTTCTGGAAGTGGCAAAGTAGCATTTACAGAAACAGGTTTAAGACTGATGGTTCCCTTCTTTGTAGAAATAGGGGATAAAGTAAAAATAGACACCAGAACCGGTGAATATATAGAGAGAGCTAATTAAAAAGAGGATAAAATGGGAAAAGTAAAAAGTTTTGCCGCAAAAGTTGCACATGACCTTTCCACTTCAGGGAAAGTGATTTGCCCGGTATGCAATACAGAAGTGAAGAAGATTAAACTTATCACGAATAAGAAGACAGATGGAACCTGGGCACCTCAGAAGGAATATGTTAAGATTTGCAAATGCAACGAAGCGGATATCCTTGCGGGTAAAAATCTGTAAGGACAACCAATCTGCATTAGTAAAGGCGAATTAATTACGCCTGAGGAGAAATGCGTCTCTTCAGGCGTTTTTTCATTGACGGTTTGTATAAGCTTTATAAAAAGGTTTTCAATTATAGCTATCTGCTTTCAGTAGTTTGGTAGCGGATTTTTTGTCTTCATAAATTTATTTTCCTGGAGGATTGAAATGCCTTGCCTTATGTGGAAGCGGATAGTTCTACTGCTAACAATTGTAATAGCTGGTTCTTTATCAGCTCTGGTTCCTCCTGTTCCTAAATATAAGAATCTACCTGAAACTTGGGAAGCTACTTCTTTGGAAGGTAATTTTTATACAATGGATAATTTTAAAGGCAGGAAGCCAAATTTACCTAATAATATTTTGGCTATAAGAGTCCAATTCAATGATGTAGCCTTTCGTTCTGAAGCAGTATATCCTGATAATATAGCCCACGATGATATCTTTTTTGATCGCTGGATGCTCCATTTGAAGGATTTTTTTCTGGAAGCGAGTCATTTACAGTATGAACTTGATTACTTTCTTTATCCGCAAGTGCTTACAATGCCGCATCCTTTATCTACTTACGGTGCCGACAGCACAGAAGATATAGATGTAAACCTTCCTCAGATTTTACCTGATATTATGGATTTAATAGATGAAGAAGTAGATTTTACTCAATATGGCGGAATTATTATTTTTCATTCTGGAACGGGTCAGGAATCGGATATAGAGTCCATTCGTCCTAACGAGATATGGAGCACTTTCTTAACCCGTAAAATGCTGCAGAAATATTTTGAGCCGGAGAATGACTTATATCCTGGTTTTATTACCAATGATGGAGCTATTTTAACAAATGTAATTATTGTCCCCGAAGATGAATATCAGGATTATTTCCCAACTGAAGGTGTAGATGATGCTTCGTCCTATCTTTTTAGTATGTATGGAGTATTAGCTCACCAATTTGGGCATATTTTAGGTTTGCCTACTTTATATGATAATGACAGCAGTAATGGAATCAGCCAGGGAATTGGTAATTGGGGTTTAATGGGCACGGGTTTATGGAATGGTAATGGCTATGTTCCAGCTCAGCTTTGTGCTTGGTCTCGTTATTATTTAGGTTGGGACAATCCAGTTATCATATCTCAAAATAGTTTAAATAATGCAGTTGATCATTTTCTAAATCATTCGCCTACAGCTATACATCTTTATAAAGTGCCAATATCGGCAACGGAATATTTTTTGGTTGAAAACAGACAACAAAATCCCGATGGAAGTTTAGACCCTATAACTAATAGCCCCAGTTATAGTTTTAAGCTTCTTCCGGAGGGTGAGCAGGATTACTATCCTGATGATCCTTCTACACCACAGGATGAATCTCTGCTACCATATTTTAATTTTATGGAAAACAGCTATTTAGGCAGTGAATGGGATTTTTTCCTACCTGGTTTGGGAGGTCCGATTCCCAATAATAGTACATATCTTGTAGATGGCTCCGGAATTCTTATCTGGCACATAGACGAGAATGTTATCAATGCAAATTTTACTGCGAATTTTGATAAAAACCGGGTTAATGCCATTTCTGCTCATAAAGGAGTAGATTTGGAAGAAGCGGATGGAATTCAAAATATGGATACCGGTTTGAATAGTATTTACAAATGGGGAAGTCCTTACGATAGCTTTCGAGATGACAACAACAATTATTTTGGTCACCAATATCATAATGGAGTGCTTTCATTGCCAACTTCAGAAAGCTATTATGGGGGTATTCCTTTAGAAATATGCAATATTTCGGCCAGTGGATTACAGATGACTTTTTCCGTTATATACAGCTGGCGTTTAAATACTTCCTATGAAGGAACTAATCCTATTAATGCAGCTGCGATAGATTTTGATAATGATGGAACTGATGAACTTTTCTATCCTATGCCTGATGGTAGGATTTATATTTGGAAAAATGAAGAGCTGATGGATGGCTATCCTTTATATGGAATGCCTATTCCCTATACTTATACTTGGGATGGAGAAAATCTTTTTATTCCTATGCAACGGGATCGGCTTTGCCGTTTATATAAACACAATAAAAATGAAAGCAAATATGTTTATAACTCTCCTAATTACAGTTGGGTTGGGCATCCTGTAGATTTAGGAAATTCTATCGCTATGCCTTTAAAATCCAATAATGAAGAGAATACCTTTTCTCTTCAGCTTTACAGTAAAGAGGATAATAGCGTAAATACAATTGTGGATTTGTCTGGTAACTTTAAAGCCAACCTGGTATATTTTCATAACAAACTTTCCGTTGTTTATGAAAACACATCGGGAGAATATTGGCTAAGTGATATTGACTTAGCGGATAATACAATAACTGATTCTAAGCTTCCTATTTCTGCCGATTCAACAATCATAGCGATCTTTAAAGCGCCAGTTAAAGATGATGAAAACTTAATTGTACAGTGCCAAAACAGTGTTTATTGTTTAAAGGGAGCAAATATAGTTGATGGCTTTCCCTTTGTACATAATCTATCTGCCAATTCAGACAGTAGTTTTATTGCTCCTTTAAGCATAGCCGATGTTGATGGAAATGGTGCTTTGGATATTTTGATTGGAGGGGAAAGTGATTATGCTGTTATTGATTATGCTGGCAGATTAATGAATCCAGAAAATCCAAGTCCTCAGCCTCATTCAGATTTTATTTCTGCTGGAATATTGGCAATGGATATAGACAACGATAATAAAGCCGAGTTGATAGGCAATTTTAAAAATAACCGCCTTAAGATATGGGAAAATGATTTTCGCGATAAAAGAGGTTATCCTGTTTCTTTTGCAGAGCGCAGTAGAACCTTACCTTTTGTTGCTAAGGCATCAGATAACAATTGGTATGTTTATTGTGCCACGGATAATGGTTCTCTGTTTAGAAATCAATTGGAAGGAGAACCTAAATTCAGTGCAGCTTATAATTGGATTAGTGAATATGGGAATCTAAGAAGAACGGCTTCAATTGAAGCTACTGATTTACCTAATCAATATCAGACCAATGAACTGTTTGTGCCTGGTGAGGTCTATATTTATCCCAATCCCTTAAAGTCCATATATCGGCAAAAAATATTATTGAATGTAATGACCAATCGCGATGTCGAACTGGAACTAAGTATATTTGATATCAGCGGTACTTTGGTATACCGTCAGAAAGGTTTTGCCAAAGCATATCTTAAAAATCTTGATATTTTTGATATTCCTTCTGCCAAACTATGCAGTGGGGTTTATATAGCAATATTAAGATCCTCAGAGGGCAGCAAACGCCTCAAGTTTGCTATAGAAAAATAACGGGAGCGTAATCTAATGAAACAGATATTTACTACCTTATGCCTAATCCTGATTTCAGCAATGTGTTTTGCTGGAATTAATAAAGATGCCGGAACTTACGGCTATAAATTTTTAAATGTTCCTTATGGACCGGTGGCTTTATCTCTGGCAGGAAGAGGAGTGTATAGTTCTAATAATTCATCAGCTTTCATTTTACAACCTGCTTCTTCCTGTGTTAATGATCAACGCCTTTTGGGAATAACTCATAATATGTGGTTGGCAGATACCCAGGCAAATATGATATCCTATTCTTATTCCCGAAAAATAGATCATTTTGGCATTGCTATCCGCAATTTGGATTACGGTGATATAGAAAACAGAGATGATATGGGTATTATGATTGGTAGCTATCATCCAATAGATATTGATGCTACGGCAAATTATGCCAGACGGCTAAGTCCTAACTTTTATACGGGTGTAAATTTAGGAGTTTTGTATCAAAAATTGAATACAGCTTCCAGCCTAGCTTTACATTCAGACCTTGGTTTTTGCTATCTTCCTCCTGTTAAAAACACCAAAATATCTTTAGCAGTTCGGGATTTAGGGGTGGCAAATAAAACTGATGATGAAAGAGTAAAACTACCTACTAGTTTTGAGATGGATATCAACAAGGGTTTTCTCTTAGCCGATCAGCAAATTTTTTTGGGGGGCTCAGCTATTCAGACCTTGGATGAAGACCTCAAAGGTAGTATCAATCTGGAAGGTAATCTCTTTCAAATATTTTCTATAAGGGGAGGCTATCTGTTGGGTTATGATGCTCAGGATTTTAGCGCTGGTTTTGGAGTGAAATATAAAAACATTTCTGTAGATTATGGATATGGAGCTTTTAACAGTGAATTGAACGATGTTCATTCTTTTGGAGTAACTTACCGATTTTAACAGAGGTATAAGGTGAATAATAATCTTGGTTTTATGCAGAACCGCAGAGTCGGATTAGTATTTTTGTTAATATGTTTGGGGCTCTTTCTCCAAGCAGAAATTACTCCTAATCAGATTATATTTAAAACAACTGTTCCAGTACAGATTAAAGGAACAAAAACAGGCTTAAATGCCTTTGATAGTTTCCTTGCTCAGCAAGGAGTTAAGCAAATAAAGCCAATTAAGGGTATGCACCAACCCAATTACTATCTGGCTAATGTTTCTGAAATGCCAAGCATTCAAACTTTGCAACAGCTTAGCTTTTATGGCATTCAATATGTTCAGCCAAATCACATAAGTAAATTACATACTATTCCCAATGATCCTTTATACAATCAACAATTTCATTATATATGCAGCATTCCAGATGCCTGGAATTATACAACCGGCAGCAAATATATCAAAATCGGTGTTGTGGATTCTGGAGTATTAATTCACCACCCAGATTTATGGCAAAATATAGCTATAAATCCAAACGAAATACCTGATAATGGAATCGATGATGATAATAATGGCTATATCGATGACTGGTGTGGATGGGATTTTACTGATGCCCCTGAGATGGCTGAAAATGCTATTGGAGATTATATCGGACAGGATAATGATGTTGAAGATGAAAATTACCATGGGACGCATGTATCGGGTATTGCTGGAGCAGTTGGAAATAATGGAATAGGGATTAGTGGAGTTTGTTGGAATGTAGGTATTTTACCAATCAGGGCAGGTTTCAGAACTTTAGATAATCAAGGTTATTTACAGGATGATGATGTTTCTGCAGCGATAATTTACGCTACCGATAATGGTTGTAATGTTATTAATATGAGTTGGGGCGATCCTGATTATTCAGCAATAATTGCTGATGCTTGTGAATATGCATATAGCAAGGGTGTTGTTTTAATTGCCTCTGCGGGAAATGATGGAGTTTCAGGTTTAAGTTATCCTGCGAAACTTTCTACAGTTATTTCGGTTGGTTCTGTGAATAATGCTAAACAGCGTTCCACCTTTTCCAGTTACGGAGTGGATTTAGATCTTGTTGCTGTAGGCGAAAATGTTCTTTCTACTTATAAACTTGATCCAGGAGAACAATATTTTCGGTTGAATGGCACTTCTATGAGTGCAGCTTTTGTCTCGGGAGCAGCGGCCTTACTTTTATCTTTGCATCCAGATTTGAGTCCTGCAGAAGTAAGAGCTTCGTTATTAACTTCTACGGACGATATATATTCTGTTGGTTTTGATATTCAAACTGGGCATGGTTTGCTAAATGTTAAAAAAATACTGGATAATCTTGCTCCGCCCTATCTGGAAATTACTAGTCCTCAAGATCAATTAGGGATAAGTGGTTCAGTACCAATTATCGGTTCTGTTTATGGACCAGATTTTGCCGATTATACAGTATGCTATAAATTGGATGATGATGCCAATGATCCTTACTGGAAGGATGTTACTACTCACCAAATGGATCCAATTACTCACTTGGAACAAGTTCATAATTCTGAATTAGCTACTTTTTATATTCCGGATTATTTCCCGGAAGGGAAATATCTGCTCCGGTTGCAATATGAAAAAAAAATAAATAATATGAATCGCTATAACTATTACAGGACTGTTTATGTAGATCGTAGTGCACCAGTTATAAGGTCGGAAACGGTTTCTGGATTTACTCGTTGGAACCGCCAAAATCTACAATATTATGTTTCAGCAAATTTCAATGAGAAGGTAAATGCCAGTCTGAAAATAACTGCTTCCGATGGCCAGATATACAATGTTTATTCTACTCTTGCAGATAGCATTCATATTTTTAAGTTACCTTCCTATATTCCTGAAGGGATGATCAGCGTTCAGTTTGTTGCTACTAATATAACGGGTTTAACTTCTGTCTCTGATACTTTCAATGATTTGTTGAACATTCACTATTGTTTAATTCCACATTATGGTTATACTAAAGAAGTAATAGGTCCTCCCCAAAAACCTTTACTCCGTAAAAGAGATTATAATGGCAATGGCGTTTCTGAATATGTTTCTATGGAAATTCCAGCGAGTGGATATGGTCCCGTAAAAGCATTTGAATTGTGTTCTGGAGAGCACATCGAAACTAATGATTTTGGGGATGCTTTTTGGCCTTTGGATATTGGTTCCACCTATACAACAGGTTCCAAGAGTGAATTGTTATTGTTAAGAGTAGAAAATGCTGAATTGTGGCTTACTCCTTTAGGAGGAAATTATCCTTCGAATAGTAACGATAGCTTAGTAATTGCGTTGGACACTGGAATTTCCGGAGGAGTAATGGCCGACTATGATAATGATGGGAAAACCGAGATTTTGTTGGTTAAAAATCTACCTGCCGAACGCGTTATTCAAGCATACAAAAGAATGTCCACAGGTGCCCTGGTTCAAAGAAACACCCTCAGCAATCCTACTACGACTTATAGTCGGAATAATTTTGTGCCTACCATCATTGTAGAGAATCTGGATGGCGATAACTATCCCGATATCTTATGTGCCGATACAGATGGCGACATAATGATTTATGAAATTATTAATCCTACAGAACACCATTTACGATGGACAACTCGGTTGCCCGTAGGCAATACTTATATTCTTACATCAGGGGATTTTGATGGTGATGGCAACAAGGATTTCTTTGTGGCAGGATATAATACAGACATAACTAATCCAAATCTTAGTTTCTGGTATGGCGAAGGTTTTCGTAATACAGGAAATAACACATATAGCTCTATGGGCAATATTATGTTCAATGAGGTCTCGACTTTAAATTCTATTACTAATGCAGACCTGGATAAAGACGGTTGTAACGAGATTATTTTAGCGATTACTCCCAATTTATATATTCTTAAATATAGCAACGGTAATTTTACCCCTGTATATTATGATGAAAGCTATAGAAATTACCAAGTTGTCACTTTGGAAGATGAAAATGGTGCTGTGCGGATTATGGCCAATATACATAGCGATGGAGATAATGCTGTTTCTGCACAGTGGATACCTTCAGCATCATTTACAGGACCCGCAACTCCAGCTAATTTAACAGTGAAACCTTTAAATGAAAATTCTATAAATATTTCTTGGATATCTACAGGTGCACCGGAATATGTTTTATATCGTAAAGATGAAACCGGAAACACAGTTTCGTATAATTTAAGTGCAGCAACCAATTATACCGATACTGGTTTACAACAGGGGAAAGCATATCAATATGCAATTGCAGCTATAGATCCATCTTACACTCCCAGTGAAAGTAATAAAGGCCCTTGGATAGAAGGTATTCCTTTACCCAAACCGGATGTTATAGAAATAAGTCTTGCAGGACAAAAAGAGCTGCGTTTGTTATTTAATCAGGCAATGCCCAATGATATTATTAATCCAGGCCATTATTTTATCAGTAACGGGCTGGGGAACCCAATTTCTGCTAATAGTATTTCCGGAAATTATGGAGTCCAGCTAAGATTTCGGAATAATTTTCCACCTATTGATTCTCTGTTTGTAATTGAGCTAAGAAATTTAACTGGAATCAGTGGTGTTGATCCTGTACAAAACTTTTATACTTTTTCTTATCAGGAAGATGTAATTCCTCCAGAAATATCCCAAGTGAATGTTCTGCCTTCCCAACGCGGAATAATAATAACATTCAGCGAAGAAATATTGCCCAATCCAGCTTTGCATCTTGCCAATTATATATTACACTGTCCACAAAATGATCCCGATAATACAATTGTTTCCATAGCTCATTCTGTAGATACGGTTACAATCACTTTTGCCGAAAAGCTGAAATTCACTAATTATGCTTACTACCTGGAAATTAATAATATAACCGATTTAGCGGGTAACTTAATTTCCCCGCAGGGCAATTTAGCCCGCTTCGGAATTCAAAACCTCAATAATCTCGATCACTTAAATGTTTTCCCCAATCCTGTAACTTCCAAACATCCTCAGGAAGCTACTTTTATTAATTTTCCTTTAAACAAAAAAGGGAAAATTGCTATTTACAACAGTGGGGGACAGCTAGTTTTTAAAGATGATATCGGTCCTTTTTTTGAAGGTAGTAATAATATTACATATACTTGGAATCTAAAGAATAATGATCAGCGACCTGTTTCCAGTGGTGTCTATTTTTATGTTGTAGAGATGGGTGGAAAATTAAAACGCGGCAAACTTGCCATAATTAAATAAGCTATGTCCTTGCTAAAAAACACACCTGGATTTACACCTTATTTATATGTAAACCGTAAAATGAGCCGCACTTTAAACAAATATAACCTGATAAAAAGATTTTCTGCTACCTTGATATGTTTTGGAAGATAATAATATCTGTGTTTAATTCTCCTGTATACACTCTTGTGATTAGCACTATATTTTTATTGCTTAATATCCTGGATGGACATTCAACTTATCTGGTTCTAAAACCAAACTATTATCATCGCGAAAAAAACCCTGTTGCCAGATGGGTATTTAAAAAGCTGAGTATTCCCAATGGAATAATCATCTTTAAAACTGTGCTAATGGCTATTTTGATTTTGGCTATTTCCTATTATACGGCTTGGGATTCGTTAACTATAAATATAGCGATGACTGTTGCGGATCTCCTTTTTCTGATTGTAGTTATACACAATTACCGTCTTTACCGTCGGATAAAACATTAGTCTTCTCTGCTTACTAAGCAAACAAGTAATTTATGGTATCAGATGTTCCTAAGGGCGGCAATTATAAATATTTCTGGATTTTACCTTCTATTAATCCTTTAATTTCATTCATCCTTTCTTCTGTAATTGCTTCATAACGCGTAACGATTATTGGGGTTGTATTGGAAGCGCGAATCAAACCCCATCCATCCGAAAAAGTTATCCTGGCACCGTCGATATCATTTACTTCATAGCCTTCTTTCTTAAATTCTTCACAAACCTTGGCTACTACTTCGAATTTTTTTGCATCGGGACAGCTTGTATGTAGTTCTGGAGTATTAAAAAGTTTAGGTTGATCAGCCAAAAAAGAACTAACCGGATTTAGAGTTTGCGCTACAATTTCACAAAAACGGCAGCTTACATAGATGGCATCATCAAATCCCAAATATCTATCTGCCAAAAAGATATGCCCACTCATTTCACCTGCAAATTCCACTTTCTTTTCCTGCATATACATCTTTATATTGGCATGGCCGGTTTTATACATAATCGGTTCACCGCCATACTTTATAATGTCGTTAAATAGATTCATACTGCATTTCACATCGGCAATAATCTTCTTACCGGGGTTATGTTTCAGATAATCCCTGGCTAGTATATTCAATATCTGATCTCCTAACAATAATTTACCCTGTTCATCCACAACTCCAATGCGGTCTGCATCTCCATCTAAACCAATGCCAAGTTCATATTTATTTTCTATAACGGCTTTAGATAGCGCTTCCATATTTTTGGCAATAGTAGGATCAGGATGATGATTAGGAAAATCCCCATCGGGCTCACAAAACATATCTATCACTTCACAACCCAAACGGCGTAAAATAGCTGTTAAATAAGGTCCGCCAACTCCATTTCCTCCATCTACAATCACTTTAACCGGACGCTGTAATTTTATTCCATTCACTACATAATCAATGTAAATATCACCCATATCATTGTTTTTAACATAATTACCCTGGCCAGAAACAAAATCTCCCTTTTGAATAATTTGTAACACTTTTTGCAATTCATCAGCATAAACACTGCTTAAACCAAGATTTAATTTACATCCATTATAACGAGGAGGATTATGACTAGCTGTAACCATTGCTCCGCCATCCGTTTTTAGCTTCCAGATGGAAAAATATAAAACAGGAGTAGGAACAATTCCAAGATCAATAATATCACAACCTGTTTCTAAAGCACCTTTACTAAATGCCTGCATAAAAGAGGGGGTTGAATGTCTGGCATCACCACCCAAAACAATAGTTTTTAGGTTTTTATTCCGTATATAGGTTCCAAAACCCTTACCGATTAAATAAAATGAATTCTCATCCAGTTCTTCATTTACAATTCCACGAATGTCATACTGACGGAATACTTCTGCTTTGATCATTGATAAACTCCTTTAATCAGTCAATAATTACTTTCTCCAAAATGGGTATAATAGCTTTCATCGCCAAGGCGCGATGGGAAATTTTATTTTTCTGTTCTGAATCCATTTCTGCGTAGGTTTTATCTCCCACAGCAAATATACTGTCGTAACCAAAACCGTTATCGCCAAGTTCTTCAGTGGTTATTTCACCTTCCAGTTTTCCTCCCAGAACAGCAACAATACCATCAGGAAGAGCTAAAGCTACAACTGTTTCAAAATATGCTTTACGATTTTCTACGCCCTGTAACAGGTTTAGTACTTTTTTACGATTATCAGAATAACTGCAAGAATTACCAGCAAAGCGAGCAGATAAAATACCTGGAGCACCATTTAATTCTTCAATAAATAATCCGGTATCATCTGCTAAAGTAAGTAAACCGCTATATTTTGCCGCTTCCAAAGCTTTTTGCATCGCATTTTCGTAAATCGTTTTACCATTTTCCTCGCTGGGAAGAAATTGAGGTAATTCATCCAAAAAATGTAATCGTACCTTCAGGTTATTTAGTAGTTCCTGCAGCTCTTTTAGTTTATCAGGATTGTGAGTAGCAACTAGGATATCACTAATCATATCTTTTTTAACACATTCTTGATCTTATTCAATAAATGCTTATCCAAAAATTGCTCTGCTAAAGCTGTAATCTTTTTTAAGTGCTCCAGAACTTCACCTTCGCCACTCCAATTATCTAACACAATTTGAGGATTAAGTTCATTTAAAATCATATTCAAACCAAGAACAATTAAAACCAGATCATCCACAAAACCCAAAACCGGTATAAAATCTGGTATAAGGTCTATCGGCATCATCACATAAGCAATAACGCCTCCCATCAGTAATTTTTGTTTTACGCTAACCCGTTTATCAACAGCTATGCGGCAAACCAAAATGAAAAAATCTGGTAATAAAAATACATATTCACCCAGTTTTCCACCTAAGGGACCTAATTGGGTATTAGTCCAACTCCTTACTTTCTTACGCAGATCTTCGTAAAACTGTAATTTCGTGGAATCTACATCATCATCGATGATTTTATCTTTAATCTTTTCCTGCTCTTCAACAGGAATTTCCTTACCGATGATTACATCATCTTCTTTCATAATAAACCTCCTTTTACTTATATAATAATGATAAGTTTCAGGTCAAGCAAATTATTTTGGATCCAACAGTTTGCGCTTATTATAAAAAAGGGGGATATCATTTTCCAGGTTGGTTGATATCCCCGTCTATAATTTCTAAGTTACCTTATCTACTAATAGTAACCATATATCCTAATTATAATTGAACCACAAAGATGTAGTTCATTCAATTTATTCACTAATAGCAGCTTTGGCTGCAGCAACACGAGCAATAGGAACTCTATAGGGTGAACAGCTCACATAGTTCATTCCCACCATATGGCAAAATTCTACACTACTAGGTTCGCCACCATGTTCTCCACAAATTCCAATTTTCAATTCGGGACGGGTTTTTCTGCCGCGTTCAACCCCGATTTTTACTAATTGGCCAACACCTTCTCTATCGAGAACTTGGAAAGGATCTTGTTTCAGCAGATTTTTCTCTATATATATCGGTAAAAACACACCTGCATCATCGCGAGAAAAACCAAAGGTCATTTGAGTTAAATCATTAGTTCCAAAGCTGAAAAATTCTGCATGTTCAGCAATTTTATCAGCAAGTAAAGTAGCGCGGGGAATCTCGATCATTGTTCCCACCAGATAATCCACTCTATCATTCATATCAGTAAAAACTTTTTCGGCTGTTTCACGGATGATAGTTTCTTGCATTTCAAATTCTGCAGGGATACTTGTTAAGGGGACCATAATTTCTGGTAAAACATTAATTCCGCGGGCTTTAACAGCTAAAGCAGCTTCCATTATTGCCCTGGATTGCATTTCGGTAATTTCAGGATAGGTATTTCCCAATCGACAACCTCTATGCCCAAGCATAGGATTAACTTCATGTAAAGAAGCAACTCTGGCTTTAACTATTTCCAGCGGAATTCCTAATTCTTTAGCAATTTCCTGTTGAGCTTCTTCTTCTTGAGGAACAAATTCATGTAGGGGGGGATCCAAAAGACGGATAGTTACAGGAAAACCATTCATAGCAGTGAAGATACCTTCAAAGTCACTCCTCTGCATAGGTAATAATTTTTTCAGTGCCTCTCGGCGTCCTTGTTCATCTTCAGCTAAAATCATCTCCCGCATCGAGTTAATTCGTTCGCCTTCAAAAAACATATGTTCAGTTCTGCACAGTCCTATTCCTTGAGCACCAAAATGTCTGGCTACAGATGCATCTTTTGGAGTATCAGCATTTGTGCGAACTTTCATTCTGGTATATTTATCTGCCAGTTGCATAATAGCTCCAAAATCACCACTCAGTTCAGGATCTTGTGTATCTATTTTACCTTCTAAAACCTGACCAGTTGAGCCGTTTAATGAAATCCAGTCACCTTCTTTATATGTTTTTCCATTTACAGTCATAGTTCTGTTTTTATAATCAATATGTAATTTTCCAGCACCAGCAACACAACATTTACCCATTCCGCGGGCAACAACAGCTGCGTGAGAAGTCATACCACCTCTGGCAGTAAGAATACCTTGAGCGACAGACATTCCCCTTAAATCTTCAGGTGAAGTTTCTTCTCGAACTAAGATAACTTTTTTATTATTTTCAGCCCAGGCTTCAGCATCATCTGCAAAAAAGACAATCTGTCCAGTAGCTGCACCAGGTGAAGCAGGTAAACCTAAAGTAATAACTTTTGCCTTAGCCAGACCTTCTTTAGTAAAAACTGGGTGTAAAAGTTCATCAAGTTTTGCAGGTTCAATACGGTTTAGAGCAGTTTTTTCATCAATAATTCCTTCGCGTAACATATCCATAGCGATTTTCACCATTGCTGCACCTGTTCTTTTTCCCGTTCTGGTTTGTAAGAGCCAGAGCTTACCTTCTTGGATAGTAAATTCGAGATCTTGCATTTCGCGATAATGATTTTCCAGCTTTTTCTGAATTTCGTACAACTCTTTATAGGTTTCGGGCATTGTTTCTTCTAAAGATGGATATTTTTCCTTTCTTTCTTCTTCTGAGATACCGGCAAGTTTTGCCCAGCGTTGAGAACCAATTTTGGCAATCTGTTGAGGAGTTCTTATTCCAGCAACTACATCTTCGCCTTGAGCATTAATTAAATATTCACCATTAAATAAATTTTCACCGGTAGCAGCATCGCGTGTAAAGGCTACCCCTGTTGCACTTGTATAACCCATATTGCCAAAAACCATTGCTTGAACTGTTACAGCAGTTCCCCATTCATCAGGAATATTATTCAGTTTACGATAAAAAATGGCACGGTCATTATTCCAACTATCAAAAACGGCAAAAATTGCACCCCAAAGCTGTTCCCAAGGGTCATCAGGAAACTTTTTATGTATTTTTTCCTGCACTTCTTGTTTAAAAAGTGTTACTAATTGTTTAAGATCTTCGGTAGTTAGTTCCAGATCGCTGCTTATTCCTTTTTCTTTTTTCACCTGATTAATAATAACTTCGAAGGGATCATGTTCTTCTTTATTGGCAGGCTTCATACCTAAAACCACATCAGAATACATTTGCACAAAACGGCGATAGCTATCCCAGGCAAATCTCTCATTATTGGTTTTTTTAATTAAGCCCTGAATTGTAGTATCATTCAATCCCAGATTCAATATCGTATCCATCATTCCAGGCATTGAAGCACGTGCTCCAGAACGCACTGAAACCAAAAGTGGATTTTCAACAGAGCCAAATTGCATATGCATAATATCTTCAATATGCTTTATAGCTAAATGGACATCGTTATCTAAGATCTCTCTAAGTTTGGCCGCACCCAATTTGTTGTATTCTATACAGGCTTCTGTAGTAATAGTAAATCCCGGAGGAACCGGAACCCCAATTAAATTCATTTCAGCAAGGTTTGCACCCTTTCCGCCTAAAAGATTTTTCATATCAGCACGGCCTTCGGCTTTTCCATTTCCGAAGAGATAAACACGCTTAGGTGTATTCATTTATCCTCCCTATTATTATCGTCTTATGATATATTATATGTTTTGTCAGATTCTTCGATATGGCAAATTTGTCAACTGCTTTCTTGGATTATGGATATATCCAAGTAAAAAACCAGAGATTCCTGTAAAGTTCATTATATTCAGCATAATTATAGGTCTAAAAAGGTATTTACTGCTATTTCTTTTAAGCTCATAGATTTTGGTATTTTTCTCCTTTTTCCTATTATTCATAATTTTTTGCTCTTTGCAGAAAGGAAAAGAAGGCAATAGGGGGCTATATAAAAAAAGGAAATATAGAATATAGGGCATACTCCATATTTCCTAAAAAAAATGTTCGCTGATGAGTAAAATTGCAATGCAGCTAAACAGCTTCAGGATAGTTATCCAGCTTATTTAGCTAATTTTTGCAATTCCTGATAAAGCTGATTTAATTCTTCTTCTGAAAGCACCATATCAAATTCGCTTTCTTCATTTTCTTCAGTTAAATTAAAAGCAGTTTCCAAAGCAGTTAATGCTTGTTTATATTCTTTTAATTCATAGAGAGTTTTGGCATACCAGATATAGGCATCATAATGCTCTTCATTGGTTTCAATAGCTTTTCCCAGAGCAATTTTGGCTGATTCAAAATTCCCACTTTTATACAGTGCTTCACCTTTATGACGCCAGGGGCAGCTCCACAAAGGGGTTGCTTCATTCAGAAGGTCATAAATTTCGATCGCTTCAGGATATTTATCCATTTCCAGAAATAGATTAGCCAAAGCAAAGCGTTCACCTGGTTTCAAATTATCCAGGTTTTCTTTGGCCAAATCCAGTAAACGCAAGGATTCTAAATTGCTAATATAGGCAAGATTCAATTTTGCCTGCATTCCGGTTTCACCATCTGTATCCATCTTTACCAGATAATCTACTGCTTGTTTATAAGTATCCAAATTTTGATTTTGCAGATATTTGGTTACTGGAGATTCCTGTGCAAAACATAGATTTAACAACATCAAGCCGAAAGCAATATAGATAATTTTTTTCATTGTGGTTTTACTCCCTTATTCATATTGGCAAAGATAGGCACTTGGTTCTTCCACTTTTAAATGGAATTTTTGATGAGCTGCTACCGTGAAAGTTTCTCCTTTGCAGAACTTCTGCCAATTTTCCTTTTCAGGTAAGCGTACAATAAGTTCTCCGGAAATAACTGTCATCCTTTCAATAGTATTAGTACCGAATTCATATTCACCAATATCCATCACTCCTACAGTGAAGTTACCCTGCTTATTTTGAAACGCAATGGACTTTACTTTGCCATCAAAATACTCATTAATAGTGAACATATATGTCTCCTTGTTGAATATAGTTTTAGGCACATAATCTAAAAAATCCAAAAATCATATATAAAAAAAAGTGGCTCCGGAAGAGGGGTTCGAACCCCCGACCTAGTGGTTAACAGCCACCCGCTCTACCGCTGAGCTATTCCGGAACACAATTCATTATACCTTTTCTTGGAGAGCCCTTTTTTTGTCAACCAGAATTTTTAGTTTGTATTTTCTGAAAGGTTTTAAGTATATCCCTATTGGCAGAGTATTGGATTATTTACCATAGGTGAAGCAAGATTTTACTACTTTTCGGATACTGACATTTTGCATATTTACTTCAGAAATTGTTCTGCTAAAGAATCCCGGTTTAAACTGCCTCATTTTAAACCTTCCTTAGTTATTTGTGGTAGAGCTGCCGTGGTGTTCTTCGGCAAAAACCCACAGAGGTACGGTGGCATCTGCATGGTAGATCATTAAGCAAGAATGGGATAAAATTATATAGATTCTCCAGGTTAGCTGTGGCAAAATTGTGCCCAGCAAAAACAGATAGGTATATTAATCCACTTATTCTTCCTTATCCGACGATACTATAAAATAAACAGGTGGCAAGATATAAAGGGTAAGTTTTTGGCATTAAGTAAATTCGCTACTGATTACAGTTAGAAATGAGCTTAGCAAAAATCAATCCATATGCAAGTATTTCTTGACAAAAAAATGGCTTTCGTTTAAGTATAAAAATATGGATAAGCACAAAATTCGAGCTCAAAACCTCGTTAAAATATACGGTAAAAGAGCCGTAGTAAACGACCTATCTTTGGAGATGAGTCAGGGTGAGGTTGTAGGTATTTTAGGCCCTAATGGGGCTGGTAAAACCACTACTTTTTATATGATCATCGGTTTAGCAAAGCCCAATAATGGTAAAGTTTATTATGATGATAAGGATATCTCTCATAAGCCAATGTATAAAAGAGCGCGTTTGGGCTTGGGATATCTTGCTCAGGCACCTTCTATTTTTGCTAAATTGACGGTTGAAGAAAATGTTTTGGCGATTTTACAGACCCTTAAGCTAAGCCGTAAAGAACAGAAAAATCGTTTGGAAGAAGCTTTAGCTGAATTAAATTTGACTTTAGTGGCAAAACAAAAAGCATATACTCTTTCCGGAGGGGAGCGAAGAAAACTGGAAATTACTCGTGCTTTGGTAACCAATCCTACTTTTCTTTTTATGGATGAACCTTTTGCAGGAATTGATCCTATCGCCGTAGCTGATATTCAAGATATAATTGAAAAACTCAGGAACAAAGATATTGGAATAATGATTACCGACCATAATGTACTTGAAACTTTGAAAATTGTAAATCGCGCTTATATTATCTATGAAGGTAAGATTATTGTTTCAGGGACATCCTTGGAACTGATAAACGACGAAAAAGCAAAGGAGTTATATCTGGGCGACCGATTTCTGCAAAGCCCTTTTGAGCAACGACTATGACTGCTATTGATCAATACTTGTCTCTAAAGCAAAAACAAGAATTGGCCTTAAAGCCAAAAATGCTGCAATCATTAAAAATGCTTGCTTTGCCAATTCTGGAACTGGAAAGCTATATAAAACAAGAATTGATCAATAATCCTTTATTGGAACTACGCGAAGAAAAAGAGGAAGAAGACCTTGATGAAAGTAAATTTGAACAGTCGATTCCAGAAAGCCCTACTCCTATTGAAGATAGTGAAATAAGCGAAGAACATATTGATACTTTAGCGGAAGCAAGAGAACTTACAGAAATTTTGGATAACTGGAATGAATATCATTCCGGAAGCGAAAACTGGTCTGCCGATATTGAACATAATCACACAGAATCTCTTATTCGCTATGAAGAAAACGGGAAAGTAAAATTTCTGGAACAGTTATATCCCTATGATCTACCTGAGGATGAAGTAGATTTTATTACTGAGATAGTAGATTCCTGTGATAGTTACGGTTTCTTACCCAAAGGGTATAACATAATTAATCTAGCTAAAAAATATCATATAAATGCAGAACGCGCCGAAGAACTACATAATCTTGTTCTTTCTTTTAGTCCCAAAGGTATATCAGCTCGCAATATAACTGAATGTTTACTAGCTCAGCTTACTGATGAACAAAAAGAAAACAGAATTATTATGGGTTTGATATCTGATCAGTTTGAAAATCTGATTCATCGTCGATATCAAAAAATTGCTTCTTACTTCGGGGTTTCTGAAGATACAATATTTGCGGCTAAGGAACAAATTTCCAAGCTTGATCCTAAACCCGGTTTACGGATTACAACTACCAATGCAGCTTATGTTTATCCTGATGTAACTATGAAACTGATTGATGGTGAATATGAAATTATCATCAACGATAATATTACGCCAAATATAATTATCAGCCCCCAATATCGAAGAATGATTAGCCGCGGTTATTTCGATAAAGAATCAATGCAATATGTTAGAGAACGCATAAATTCCGCTAAGTTCTTAATTAAATCCATCTATATGCGAATGCGAACTTTGGAAAGAGTTTCCCGTTCTATAATAAAACATCAACATGATTTCTTCTATTTAGGCACAGGACAAATGCATCCTTTAACCTATGCTGTTATTGCTAGAGACCTGGGAGTAAATGAATCTACTATTAGCAGAGTAGTAAAATATAAATATGCAGAAACGCCTTACGGAATTTATGCTTTTAAAGATTTCTTTACTTCTACTGCAGGTTATGATGATGATTATCAAAGTATTTCCAGGCAAAAAGTGAAAACCCATTTAATTCGTTTAATTGAAACAGAAAATAAGAAAAAACCCTATAGTGACCAAGAACTGGTGGATCTCCTTAAAGAAGAAGGACTTAATATCTCCAGAAGAATTATAACAAAATACCGGGATGAATTGGGCATTTTGAACAGTCATCTTAGGAGAAAATAAATGCTATACAGTCAAGTGATTATCATTGGGGGAGGCCCCGGTGGTTATGAAGCTGCCATCCGTCTTTCCCAATACGAAATTCCCTGTTTGGTTATCGAAAAAGAACGCTTAGGAGGAACCTGCTTAAATTGGGGCTGTATTCCTACTAAGGCATTGGTGAAAAGTGCAGAATTATATTCTGAAATGCTTTCTGCAGATAATTTTGGCTTGCCTAAACAGAATCAGGAAATTGAATACCAAAATGTTTGGAGCCGCAAAAACGCTGTTGTGGAACAATTAGCCAGTGGCATAGAATTTTTGTTCAAAAAGCGTAATATCCCTGTTGTGAAAGCAACTGCTATTTCCGTAGCTAAGCAGAAAGAAAATTATATTGTAACAACCTTAGAAGGAGAAAGTTACAGCTGCGAATATTTAATTTTGGCCAACGGTAGTGAAGTTAAAGGATTGCCTGGAATCGAAATTGACGAAAAGGATATCCTGTCTTCAACCGGGATCTTAAAAATGCAGGAATTACCTGAAGAACTTGTAGTAATTGGTGGGGGAGTAATTGGTTGTGAATTTGCCTCCGTTTTTTCCACTTTTGGGGTGAAAGTTACTATTATAGAATTTCTCCCTCGGTTAATATATCAGGAGGAAGAAGAAATTTCCAAACGCCTGGCTATGCAATTTAAAAAAAGTGGAGTGAAGGTTTTAACCAATAAGGGAGTGCAAAACATAAACAAAAAAGGAAGCCGCCTGGAACTGAAACTAAGTGATGATACTATTTTGGAAACGGAAAAAGTACTGCTGAGCGTTGGTCGAAAACCGGTAAATAATCTGGAATGGAAACAGATAGAAGAACTGAAAACAGAAAAAGGGGCAGTGATAGTTGATGATTTTATGCAGACGAGTTTGGATAAAATCTATGCTATTGGTGATCTTACAGGAAAGTTACAGCTTGCACATACAGCCAGTAAACAGGGTTTATTTGCAGTTGAACATATTGCTTCAAGGATATATCCTGAAAAATATAAAGTTCCTGCTAAACCAATTAACTATATAAATATCCCCCGGTGCACTTTTACGCATCCGGAAATTGCTTCCGTTGGCTATACTCAAAAGGAAGCTGAAGAAATTTTCAAAGAAGTTTTAACAGGTAAATTTCCTTTTTCAGCAAATGGTAAAGCTGTGGCAATGGGCAATCCCAATGGATTTGTTAAAATCATTGCCCGAAAAGATACATCCGAAATTATCGGAATGCACATTATGGGTCCTAATGCAACAGAATTAATTGCACAGGGAGCCATAATGATAGCCAATCAAAATAAAACGGCAGATGTCGAATCCATTATTTTTGCACATCCAACTCTTTCGGAAGCAATAATGGAAGCGATAGAAGACCTGCAAAATCTATCAATTCACAAAATCTAATAAGAAGGAGGAATCCCAAATGCAGATCACAATTACAGCCCGTCATTTTGAGCTCACCAAAGCTATCAGGGATTATGTGGAATCGGCTTGTTCAAAATTGAATAAGTACTTCGATCAAATTATTGCAATGCATGTAGTTCTTGCTTTGGAAAACAGTAGAAACATCTGTGAACTTTCTTTGCACGCATCCAAATTTAAACTTCAAAGTCAGGCGGAAGAAATGGATATGTATCTTGCCATCGATAACGCCGTAGAAAAAATGGAAGCACAGATAAAGAAACTAAAGGATCGCATTACGGATCACCAGAAACGTGCTTTAAAACAACAGTTCGAAACATACTCTCATGCCACCGATTTTGAGTTGGAACCAAAGAGTCATATGCGTAAAACTATAAAAACTAAACGCGTAGTAACTGAATCCCTCAGTTTGTCTGAAGCCGTAGAAAAGCTGGAGGCAAGTAAAGAGGATTTCTTGATTTTTAAAAACATCGAATCTGATAGAATAAATGTTCTGGTAACAAAAGACCATAATGTTTATAAGTTGCTGGAACCATAGTTATTAATTGCTGAATCGGATAATCAGGAAAGAGGAAGAGCAAAATCAAGGACTAATAAACTCGGCTGTATAATTATACTTCGGGTTTAACGCTATAAATACATAATTATGCTTTTCCTCTTTTCCTTTAAGAAAATAGATAAAATGTAATATGCCACACATTATTTGCTGGCTTTTAAATTTAGGCAAAACCGAGGTACATCAATGAAGGAAATTACCGTTTATGATCTTTTTGATACTAAGAAAAAAGACCTGGCTTTATCATTAATTACCGAACCGGAAACTTTGAACAAGAAAATCGGTTCCCCTTATCTTAATCGTCCCGGTTTAGCTCTGGCTGGTTATCTGGAATTGTTTGCAGCCGATAGAATTCAAGTTTTAGGGGAAACCGAAGTTCGCTATTTACAAAGCTTAACGGAAGAAGATTTAATCACCCGCATCCGAAATATGTTTAAAATGGATATCCCCTGTATTGTAATCTCCAAGGGTCTTACTCTGCCACCAGTTATTGAATATATAGCTAATGAACTAAATATTGCTCTGTTTTCCAGTCGACTCTCTACAATTAATCTAATCGAAAATCTATCTCGCTACCTAAGAGATATTTTTGCCCTGGAAAAAACAATTCATGCAACTCTCGTAGATGTATTTGGCTTAGGAATTTTGCTAACAGGTAAAAGTGGCATCGGGAAAAGTGAATGTGCTTTGGATCTTGTACATCGTGGACACAGCTTAGTTGGTGATGATTTAATAACCCTGCGCTATATAGAGGATAAGCTGATTGGAAAACCAGGACGCGAATTTGGCTATTTTATGGAGATTAGAGGTGTGGGATTCATAAATGCAGAACGCGTTTTTGGAATTGAACGCACTCGTAAACAAAAAACCATAGACCTCCAGATAGAACTGATGCCCTGGCAGGAAAATATGGATTATGAACGAATTGGTTTGGTTAGTAATTATGCTGAACATCTGGGGGTGAAAATACCAATCATTTACTTACCTGTTTCTCCCGGAAAAAGTGTTTCAGTTATTGTGGAAGTAGCTGCAATGAATATAATTCTGAAAGGTGTTGGCTATGATGCAGCAGAGGACTTTAACCGCAAGGTAAACGAAGAAATCCGTAAGAAAACAATGCTGAAAAACATTGAAGGCAAAAGTGATGAAACAGATAGAGGTGACCGTAACCAATAAATTGGGTTTGCATGCCAGACCCTCAGCTCTCTTAGTTAAAGCTGCTACAAAATATCGCAGCGATTTTTTTATTGAAAAAGAAGGAATGAGAATAAATGGTAAAAGCATTATGGGAGTTATGATGCTGGCTGCTGAATGCGGTTCTAAAATAAAACTTATCGCTGATGGAGTTGATGAGGATTATCTGCTGGAAGAAATCAAAACAATGATCGAAAGCGGATTTGGAGAATAAATGCAAAAAATATATGGAACATCCTTGAATACCGGTATTTTTATTGGCAACGCATTGCATATTGCTTTGCCCGAACCGGCTATTGAAACAGGAAATATCAGGCAGGAAGAAATCCCAAAAGAAATATCCCGGTTGCAATCATCTCTTTCTATTGTGGAAGAAGATATCAATCTGGAATTAAAAACAAGCAACCTGCAAGCTCAGGATGCTGAAATCATCTCTGCTCAAAGAGAGATTTTACGCGATCCGGAAATCTATAATCAAATCGAAACAGCCATTCGCAATAAATTACAATATGCTACCCAAGCGGTTTCTGAGTGCTTTGCCAATATTATTAAACACTTTGAAACTATGAAAATAGAAACCTTTGCTGTTCGCGCTGCTGATTATCGGGATGTGGCTATGCGCCTATTAAATGCCCTATCAGGAGTTCGAAATACTCTAAAAATCAAAATTGAACCAAATCAGATCCCTGTTTTTATTGAAATTGTCCCTTCTTTAGTTAGTAAACTTGCCCAAGAAGGAATTAAGGCATATTTGGTGGCCAAAGGAAGCTACAATTCACATTCTTCTATTTTATGCCGGGCTCTGGGATTGGTGGCTATTGCTAATATTCCGGATTTAAATGTGGCAGTGAAAAATAACGACTTGCTGATTGTTGATGGCTATACTGGATTGCTGATCGTTAATCCCGATGACCAAACCTTAGAATATTACAGAAAAAAAGCTGAAGCAGAACGGCATAGACAGGAAAAACTGAAACAGCTGAAGATAACTGATTCCATAACCGCTAATGGGATTAATATTGAGCTGTTTACTAATATAGGCGTACCAGAAGAATTGGAAGTGATAAAAAACCTTTCCTGTGCTGGTATTGGTTTGTTTAGAACTGAATTTCTCTATCTGGGAAGGCAAAATCTTCCGGATGAAGAAGAGCAATTTGCTGTATATAAAGAACTTGCTGAAAAAATGAAACCTTTGCCTGTTACCATCCGAACCTTTGATTTGGGAGGAGATAAACTCTCCCCCTTGGGTTATGAAACTCCGGAAGAAAATCCCTATCTGGGTAATCGCGGAATCCGATTTTCACTTTCCCAACCAGATATTTTTTATACTCAAGTGCGTGCTATCTTAAGGGCTTCCGCTTTTGGAAAAGTGCAAATTATGTTTCCTATGATCATTGATACCCAAGATTTTATCGAAGCAAAGAAATTCGTGCAAAATTGCCAGCGGGAACTTAGCCAACATAGTATATCCTTTGATCCAGAAATTGCCTTGGGGGCTATGATAGAAATACCCTCCGCAGCATTATGTTCTGAAGAATTAGCCAAAGAGTGCGATTTTTTCAGTATCGGAACAAACGACCTTGTACAATATACTTTGGCTGCAGATCGTAATAATGAAATGGTGGCCAAATATTATATTCAACACCATCCTGCTGTGCTTTGCCTGATAAAGAAAACTATAATTAGTGCAGAAAAATATCATATTCCGCTTTCTGTTTGCGGAGAAATGGCTTCCAACTATAAGTATATTCCCCTTTTAATTGGTTTGGGAATTAGAGAATTAAGCGTTAATCCTGGTAGCTTCTTTTCCGCAAAAGCCATTGTACAGAAATGCGATGCAAAACTTTTTAAAGCGACTGAAGAAATTAATTGTTCCACTCCGCTTTCCGAAGTAGAGAACTTAATAAATAATATTTTAGCTCCATATTATCAGGACAAGGAGGAATAAGTGCTGAAATATGAATATCACAATCTATTAGCTTCCAAACAGATGCTGAGTATTTTGCCCAAAGATAAAATTTTCGATAGCGAACATCAGGTTAAAAATATCCATGAAGAAATTATGGCTGAACGCCGGGCTAAGTTACTTGGTTTTTATGATTTACCGGAAAATTCTACCAGACATATTGATGACTTTATAGCTAATTTGGATCCGGTTTTTGATACTATGTTAGTTTTAGGCATTGGCGGTTCCGCTTTAGGTAATAAAGCACTATATTCAGCTTTGAAAACGGAGGCAGAATTACCTCGTAAGCTTGTTGTTTATGATAATGTGGATCCTGTTTTCTTATATGAAATCTTGTCGCAAATAAACCTGGAAACAACTTTGGTAAATGTGATCACCAAAAGCGGAACAACTGCTGAAACAATGGCTGGCTATATGATTGTGGCTGATATATTAAAACGCAAGTTCCCCAAAGACTATCAAAAGAGAATTATCGTTACTACAGATAAAGAAAGAGGCTTTTTGCGCCAGGTTATTAAAAAAGAAGGCTATAAAAACTTTACCGTTCCAGATAATGTGGGAGGCAGATTTAGTGTCCTTTCCGATGTGGGTTTAGTTTCATCTGCTTTTACTGGCATTAATATTCAGGAATTGCTAAGTGGAGCAAAAGCTATGAGGGAACGCTGTTCGGAACCAGATATTATGGAGAATCCAGCTTACTTGAATGGTTTGATTCATTTCTTATATTATCGCTTGGGAAAAAACATCAGTGTAATGATGCCTTATAGTAATTCTTTGTATGATCTTGCTGATTGGTATCGTCAACTTTGGGCAGAAAGTTTGGGTAAACGCAAAGACATAAAAGGTAGAGAAGTATATGTGGGGCAAACACCTGTGAAAGCATTAGGAACAACCGATCAACATTCGCAAGTGCAACTTTATACAGAGGGACCTAATGACAAGGTAATAACTTTCATAACCGTAGAAAACTTTAAACATGATTATATAATTCCAAATTTGCATCCAGACCACGAAGAAGTAAATTATCTGGGCAATAGAAAACTCTCCGATTTGCTTAATGCAGAACGACTTGCTACAGAAATTGCCCTCAGTAAAGCTATGCGTCCCAATGCTAATATTGTTTTCCCCCAAATTGATGAATACCATTTAGGAGAATTCATTATGCTTTATGAAATTCAGACGATATTAACAGGTAAACTTCTTCGTATTAATCCATTAGATCAACCCGGTGTGGAATCTGGAAAAATTGCTACCTACGCCTTGATGAACAAAAAGGGCTACGAGAAAGAACATGCCGAAATTGAAAAATACAAACAAGACCGTGACATAACCTAATAGGTATATTAGTTCATTGATTTACAAAAAAGAGATGAAAAATAGAATCTTGAATAAGAGGGTAAAAAGCTACCCTGTTATGGAGGCGGATATGATTTTAAAAGCAAAAACTATGATTATGAAAATAATATTGATAGGAATTGGCAAAATGAAAATAATGCAATTGTCGTAAGACACAATGTAGAACTTAAGAACTGAGGATAATGAGAATGTTCTTAAAACAACTTGAAAAATAACGAGTTGGAATTTACACTGATACTTGGGAATCAACTAAATTAATTTTGCAGAGGGATCCCTAGTTAGAAAAAACTTGACCGAATTCATAGAAGAGAAAACAAGGACAAATTAATATTTATACTATAAAGGAGTTATAAGTGAAAGCTATCCTAACAATAGCGTTTGTACTGTTTTGCATTTGCCTCTCAGCAGTGGATTACATCGATGTGGTCTACACTAAAAATGGAGATGTGTTAAAAGGTATCATTATTGAGAACATTCCCAATGACAAGATCAAAGTTGATATCAATGGTGTTGTAGTAACTGTTATGTACGATCAAATCATAAAACTTGCAAAAGAAGAAATTGATACGACATCTACAAAAGTCACAAAAAGAAATGCGATAAGTAAAACTGTTAATGAAAATGACTCAGATCTACCCTTTCACAAAAAATACGGTTTACTTGGGGGTGTGAATTCAGCAACCGCTAAAGTTGATAATTCCGAGGGTGTTGATATATCCTCAGTATGGGGATTTTCTTTTGGAGGTTTTGCTACCTTCCAGACGAGTCCGAATATAATCATTCAACCTGAATTAATCTATACTGGAAAAGGGTTTAAAACAGAAATTAATTTAGATGATTATGATTACGAATATAAAGAAACCGACGAATGGAAATTTGCCTATTTGGAAGTTCCTGTATTGTTCAAATATGTCTTCCAAACAGGAAATATGTATATCACTCCTTTTATTGGACCATCACTTAGTATCGCAATGAGTGGGAAAGTTTCTTATGATTCGTATCAATATTATCAAAATTATGAAGAAGAAGATTCGGGTTCTATGGACATTAAAAATCAGATGGAAGATATTGATTTCGGACTGAATTTTGGAACTGACCTGTATTTCTCCGAAAAGATTTTTTTGCAACTCAAGTATGATTTAGGTCTTTCAAAGATTTTTACTAAAAGTGTTTTAGAATCAAAAAATAGGGTCTTGAGTTTAAGTATGGGCGTTTCTTTCTAAAAAATACAGATATAAGTTCATTAATAGAAAGAGATGAAGAAATCGATGTTTTAGGCTATAAGAATACTTGAGTAATACATACATTTCAGTAAAGAATTGTGTCTTTGACTCTAAACCGATTCTTTTTGAATTTGCAACGAGAAGCAGAGGCAACAGGAAAATTTGTTCTTTGCCTTCAACTTACAAAGCTGAAGCTCGGTTTAGTGTTGTGTGTCTTTGACTCTAAACCGATCCTTCTTGAATTTGCAACGAGAAGCAGAGGCAACAGGAAAATTTGTTCTTTGCCTTCAACTTACAAAGCTGAAGCTCGGTTTAGAGTTAAAACAGAAAATCACTTCGAAGCCACAAATAACGAACAATTCCAACCCAACCCATCTGAAATGTTTGCAACGAGAAGTTGATATAACAGGAAAAGTATTTCATTACCTGATACTTTCAAAGCTGAAGTTCGGTTAAAGTCAAAAACAGATAGCTTCATCCATAATCACGATGTATCGATAATTTTGATATTCATTAGAAAAGCTCTCGATGTATAAAGAGAACAGATATAAAATAAACAACTTAGCGGAGGGGAAAAAATCGCACTTGACAAATAAGGGCATCTGAATCATATTGTAAATGATTCTCAATATAGTAGGAGACAAAATAATGGAAGAATATGCTGATATATTTAGAAAATACCTTGATAAGCAAGGACTTAAGTTCACTCAGCCGCGTCGTTATATTCTGGATGAGGTCTTTCAAATGCATACTCATTTTAATGCTGAAGAACTTTATGACAGAATTAGGAGCAAGACCAACGAAATATCTTTGGCGACAGTTTACAGAACAATTCCTTTATTGCTGGAAGCGGGGTTAGTACAGAGAGCGGATCGTAGTGAAGGCAGAGAGCGTTATGAGCATATTTTTGGTCACCCAAAACATATTCACTGGGTCTGCAGAAATTGTGGTGCTTTGTTAGAGACGGATTTGAACACGCTTTATCCTGCGCTAGCTAAACAGGCAAAAGATTTAAAGTTTAAGCCCGAAGATATAGAATTGAGCGTAAAGGGATTATGTTGGAAGTGTAATCCAAATGAGAATGAGAATCAATCAGATGAGAAATAGACCTATAATCGCACTTGCTGGAAATCCAAATGTTGGCAAAACCACGCTTTTCAATGCCTTAACTGGTTCCAGACAAACGGTTGGCAATTGGCCGGGAGTAACAGTAGAGCATAAATCTGGGATATGCAGCTTTAATAATAAGGTTTATGAAGTTATAGATCTTCCCGGGATCTATTCTCTGGCAGGGGAAAGTCCGGATGAACTTGTAGCTCGTAATTACATTTTGTCTGAAAAACCGGATATAATTATTAACATTGTAGATGCTTCCAATCTTGAACGGAATTTATATTTAACAGTTCAATTGATGGAGTTAGGGGCACCGCTCATTATGTGTTTATCTATGGTAGATATTGCAGAGCATAATGGAATTGTGATAGATACACAGCATTTAAGTTCGCATTTGGGTTTTGCAGTTATTCCTTTGGTTTTGAATAAGCGTATTGATGTTTCCCGAATATTGGAAAAAGTAGAGGAATATGTTTTGCAGCCACCAGTTCCGGATACGATTCACTACGATGAAGTAGTGGAAAAACATTTGGAGAATATATGGCAGATAGTGCTTAAGGCAGGTTTGGAAGATCCGGAAAAATCAGTTTCAGGCAGATTTAAGAAAGATGCAGCACTAAATGCTTATGCGATTTTAATTAAAAGTAGGTGGCAAGCGCTAAAATTAATTGAAGGTGATGCGGAAATAAATTCTCATTTAACAGAGGAAGAAAGATCGCTTGTAGAAAAAGAGAGAATGGCTATTGCTAAGCACAGAGGCCAGGAACCGGCAGTTGTAATTGCTGATGATCGTTATGCTTATATTAGAGGGTTAATAAAAGATGTAGTTAAGCGGAAAAGAAAAAGCCGGTGGACTTTTTCCGATATGGTAGATAAAGTTGTACTGAATAGTTATATTGGTTTACCAATATTCTTTATTGTGATGTATCTGGTTTTTTTGGTTGCTGTAAAGCTTAGCCAGCCCTGCATAGAGATTATTAATGCTTATTTGGGTTGGTTGTTTGTAGAGCAATTTGGCAAGTTATTAACTTTGATGTCAGTTCCGCAATGGCTAATCTATTTCTTCAGTGAAATTTTGGGAGGTGGATTGGTCACCATAGGCAGTTTCATTCCGCCTATTTTCTTTATATACATAAGTTTATCTATTCTGGAAGATTCTGGTTATATGGCAAGGGCAGCTTTTATTGCCGATAAATTTATGCGTAAAATCGGGCTTCCAGGTAAGGCATTTATTCCTTTGATTGTAGGTTTTGGTTGCACAGTTCCGGCAATTATGGCAACTAGGACTTTGGAAAAACCAAGAGACCGTGTTTTTGCATCAATTTTAACTCCATTTATTTCCTGTGGGGCAAAGCTACCTGTTTATACATATCTGGTAATGTTATTTTTTCCGCAGCGAGCGGATATAGTTATTTTTGCTCTCTATTTTTTTGGTATAATAATGGGGATTTTAACCGGTTTATTATTAAAGGCTACTATTTTTAAGAGTGCGCCTGGAGATTTCGTGATGGAATTGCCTGCCTATCATATTCCTACTATTAATGGGATTTTTATGCATACCTGGCATCGGCTGAAAAGCTTTTTGTTGAGAGCAGGGAAGACTATTTTGCTGGTGATTGTAATAATTAATATTTTGCAAGTTATTCAAATCCCGGTGGGAAACAAAAACGAAAAAACTCCGCTTTTAGAACTTGGTGGTAAGCTGATTACTCCGGTTTTACAGCCAATGGGTATTAAAAATGATAACTGGCCTGCTTCGGTAGCTTTAATTAGTGGGCTTTTTGCCAAAGAGGCAATTGTGGGAACCTTACAAGGTCTCTACCAAAATTCGGAAGACGAAGGAGCAATCAAGCACTTGACGGATAATATCAAAAAGGGTTTTGGCAGTAATGCTTCTGTGTTTGCTTATCTGGTTTTTATTTTGCTATATTCACCTTGTGCAGCAGCTTTAACAATGCTGTTTAAGGAGCATGGTTTTAAATGGATGCTTTTTGATTTCGGATATTTAACTGTACTGGCTTGGATGGTGGCTACTTTAGTTTATCAAATTTTGGCTTTTAATGCTCTATCCATTTTTTGGTTTGCAGTTATCGGAGTAATTTTTATTATCATTTACATCAATTTACGCAGTATAGGGAGTAGATATGCGATTCGGGCAAAATAGATTAAGATTTCGCCATTGGGGAAAATATAAAGCGTTTACCTGTGAACCTAATCAATGTCTTGCTCTTGATCAAATACCAGAAGGATATAATGCCACAGTTATTCATAATAACAATTTAAAAACAATTGAACGGGGTCTGTATTTGGGAGCACCAATAACAGTATTTAGAAATAATATCGATGAACCGAATATAATTGTAGCTGTTGGAGATGCCAGATATGTTTTGGATAGAAGAATTGCCCGTACTATTAAAGCAAGAATAAGTCAATAGAGTTTATGCTACTTTAGCAAAGTAGTTCTGATTCTAAACAGATTCTATCCGCTATAGCTAAGAGCTTTATAAAGAATGATAATAATTATAACTTTATGCGGCTTCTTTAATAGCTGAAGTGTATTTTGAATTAGAACAGAATATCTAAACATAACGAGGCGAAAGAAGCATACTTATCCTATCAGCAAATAATATCCTTTTATCACACTCTAACATTTTTTTTAACGATTCCTTAGTTTCGTTACGGAAGGGTTAGCGGATTATTAGAGGATCGCCTAAATGGAAATGAGGCGTCCTAAAAAAGTTGACAGGCGAATATCATTGTTGTGTAAAAGAAGAGGACTCTAATGAACTAAACTGCTGTAGGCAATTAAAATGAAAGATAAGCACTTACTGTAAATGTTATAAAACAAAAAAAAGCATCGTGAACAAGGCTCCACGATGCCGTAACAAAATTGTATTATGAAAACTTAGAAGTAATTTCTTCCAGGTCTGGAAGAGTATAAACCTTAAATTGGTCAATCCTAATAGAAGGTTCTGCAGCAAATTCGATTTGGTTTTCATAAGCCACAAAATCTTCGCTATGTTGGCTAATGTGAGTTAACAAATCGGGATGAACCATTATTCGCAAATTTTTATTTTTAACAAAATAATCGCCGCGATTCAGCCAACGATAAATACGCATGATTACTGCATTCTTACTTAAGATCCTTCCGCTACCGTTACAAAACGGGCAAGGATCGGAGAAATTGGAGATCAGAGTGTTGCGCATACGTTTACGGGTAATTTCCACAAGGCCAAGTTCTGTAAAAGGATAAACTTTATTTTTGGCACGGTCACGACGCAGTCCTTTTTTCAGCATATCCAGAACTTCGGTTTTATGTTTTTCTTCAACCATATCGATAAAATCGACAACAATCACTCCGGAAAGGTCACGCAGGCGGATTTGACGAGCAATTTCAGCAGCGGCTTCCAGATTAGTTTTACGGATTGTCTCGTTGTAATGAGTTTTTCCTGTAAAACTACCTGTATTAACATCTATAGCTACCAATGCTTCTGTTTGTTCAATTTTAATATTCCCGCCGCTGGGAAGGTAAATTCTGCTATATAGTCCGGTTTCTATTTTTTTTTCTATTCCCCAGGCATCAAAAATAGGGGAGTCCTCTCTGTAGATCTCTATATTGCTAATCAATTCAGGAGAAATATCTTCCAATTGAGAGATGATTCTACGGGCAAAGTTCTTATCGTCAATTACTAAGCGATCTACATTTTCGCCAAAAAGATCACGGATCAGATAGTTTTCCAAAGCATTTTCTTCGAACACGCAAACTGGAGCTTTGGCATATTTCAGTTGTTTTTCTATTAAGCGCCAGGTTTTAAGCAGGGCTTTGTATTCTGTCACAAAATCATCTTCTTCACAACCTTCTGCCTCTGTCCGTACAATTAAACCATAACCAGGGTCTTTTATCTCCGAGAGAAGGTTGCGGATACGATTGCGTTCATTTTGAGAATATACTTTACGGGAAATAGCAATTTTATCTTTATTAGGAAAAAGCACGAGGTATTTACCCGGAATGGATATTTGACCTGTTAACCGAGCTCCTTTTGAGCCGATAGGCCCTTTGTGTATTTGAACAACGATTTCTTGGCCCGGTTTCAAGAGTTTATCAATTTGTGAGGAATCTTCAGGATTAACTTTTGTTCGGGGTTGATCACTTTCATAAATATCGAGAAAATCCATCACAATATCACTGTAATGTAAAAAAGCAGTTCGCTCTAATCCGATTTCAATAAAAGCTGCACCCATTCCAGGCAAAACATCTTTTACTATACCTTTATAGATGTTGCCAACGATATTTTGCTGCTCTCTACGCTCCACAAAAAGTTCAACCAAGCGATTATCTTCTAAAACAGCAACCCGCTTTTCGAGGGGATGCACATTAACGATTATTTCTGTATTATAAGAATCTTTCTTCATATTAATCCAATTTTAGGGGCATAAGATATAGCCATTCGCCGGTTGGGGAAATTTGTTTCAGATATTTTTCCATTTGCAATTCGGGAGTGTTGGATATTTGTATCTGTTCTTTCACATTCAACAAGTTAGATTCTTTGAGTACTTCCATCAAGCTTGCTTTTTTGGGATAATTTGTAGAACTGTATGTTGTTACCTTAGCTAAGGAAGCAGCTTTATTAATTGCCTTATCCAGAGTTCCGATCTCATCAATCAAGTTATTCTCTAAAGCATCTTCAGCGTTAAATATGCGTCCTTCAGCTACAGATTCAATTTGTTCAGGAGTTATATTTCTACAGCTCATCACTCTTTGTTGAAACTCATTATAAGTTCCTGTGGAATTGCGTTTTAAGGATTCAATTAAGGCAGAATCATAGCTTTCAAAAAGATTGAAGGCACCAGCAAATTTACCATATTTTATAGTTTGTGAGCGCACTCCGATTTTTTTCCCCAGCCCCACTGTTTCTGGAATTAAACCTATTACTCCAATTGAACCAGTCAAAGTTCCTGGATCGGCTATTATATAGTCTCCTGCACAAGAAATATAATATCCTCCAGATGCAGCAGTTCCTCCCATTGAGATAACAAGAGGATAGTCCTTTTTCAGCTTAATTAACTGCTGATAGATAAGTTCGGATTCCAAAGCAGAACCTCCGGGACTGTTTATTCTTAAAACAACTGCCTTAACATCTTTGTCGTCACGGATTTGTTTACATATTTTTTTAACTTTGGCAGAGCTGATATAATTCTGGCTGCTGAATTCATAATTTGTTGAAGGCGTGATATTTCCATTAAGATAGACTACTGCTATTTTGCTATCTTTACTCTTTGGAGAAGATGGAGAATAGGAGCCAATCTTGATAAAATTATCCTCACTAAGCCCTAAATTGCTCAGCATTTCATCACGCCCCATAGCGTAATCTATTAGCTTTAAATCCTTTGCTTTATTTGCAGTAAGAAAAAAATCGTCCCTATTTTCAAAAATATCTTTTACTTCAGCAGGATCCAATTTTCTGTTTTTAGCCACAAAAGTAAGTAAATGATTATAAATCCCTTGTAAAGCAGCATCAATATTATCTTTGGTGCCTTTACTTAATTCCATTTGAGAATATGGTTCACCAGCTCCTTTATAAGCTCCGGATTGTAAAATATGCATTTTGATGCCTAATTTATCCAGCATCTCTTTGTAAAACATCATATTAGCTGAAACGCCCTGTAAAGCCAAACCTGCAGATGCTGAAGGTTCCATATAAATTTTATCTGCGCAGGATGCGAGTAAATAATCTGCCTGGGAAAAATTCTCCCCAAAAGCAACAATCGGTTTACCACTTTTTTGGAAAGTTTCTATGGCTAAAGACATTTCACCTAAAGCAGGATAATTGGTCATAATCATCTTGGGTTCAATCAACAGACCCTTAATGCGCTTATCCTTGGCTGCAGCTATTATTTTGGAGTTAATTTCCTGAACACTAAATGAGGTTACACTAAAAAATTTTACATCTTCAATTTCATTATAGTCCGAAATCATAGCACTCGGATTTAAATATAACCAAGCATTGGTAGGAATTTTTGCAGATTTGGGTACTGCAGAACCAAAGGTAAATATAAAGCCAAGAACACAAGCAGCTATAAAAGCAACCAGAAAGATTAAACAGCCCCACAGAAAGGTTTTGTTTGATTTCATAATTTATAAACTCCTTACCTCATAATATAAACAAATTTGAAATGACAGCAAATTAAATTAGCAGCTATTAAATAAACTCAATAGCTATATAAGTCCCTTTATTAAGCTTAATCTACAGAGTAAAATAATGGCGGAGATGTAGGGATTCGAACCCTAGAAACGCTCACACGTTTACACGATTTCCAATCGTGCTCCTTCAGCCAACTCGGACACATCTCCTTCCGTATTTTTAACAACCTTTTTTCCCTGCCTCTTTCTGTCAAACAGAATTATATATGTTTCATTTCAGTCCCAACTAAAATATAACTATACAAAGATGCGAACAAAGATAGAAGTATATACTTGTGGAATGAACTTGGTTGCTTTAGAATAAAGAAGTAGTTTCCAGTTCAAGTAGAACGAGAAATCAACTTTTTTCCTTCTCTTTCACGATTAATGCCTAAAGTGACGGAAACCGGTAAAGAGCATAGTGATGCCCAATTCGTTACAAGCAGCAATACTTTCCTCATCGTTTTTGGAACCACCTGGTTGAATAATAGCAGAAATTCCGTTCTCAACAAGAACATCTATACAATCCCGAAAAGGGAAGAAGCCATCGGAGGCACAAACGGAGCCCTCTAAAATATGGTTAAATTTTTTAGCTTTCCAGATAGCTAATTGAACTGCATCAATGCGAGATGTTTGTCCACAACCAAGCCCTAATGTTCTGTCTTTTTTAGCGATGGCAATGGCGTTGGATTTTAGGATGGACACAGCTTTCCAGGCATAGATAAGGGCTTGGAATTCTTCCGAAGTAGGTTGTTTTTCGGTAACTATTTTCCAGTTTTCTATGGATTCGTTTACCAGATCCCAGTTCTGAGCTAAATATCCGAAAGTTAATGTTTTAATTTCTATAGGGTTAATAGGTTTTGCCAATAGAGAAAGGTCGTAGCGAATTAGGCGTCGGTTTTTCTTTTTCTTCAAGAATTCCAGCACACCCGGTTCATAATCAGGAGCAATAATGATTTCGGTAAAAATGTTATTGATTAGGGTTGCCGTCTCCAGATCCAGCGTACGATTCACAATTACAATTCCCCCAAAAGGTGCTTCCGTATCTGTTGCAAAAGCTTTTGTATATGCCTCTGCCAATTTCTCTCCACTGCCAATGCCGCAAGGATTACAGTGTTTTACAATAATGGCAGTTGGTTCACTAAAAAGACGAATGGCTCTTAAAGCAGAATCAATATCCATTATATTATTGAAAGATAATTCCTTGCCATGCAAAACTTCCCAAGCTGCACTAGTATTTGTATAATAACCGGCATTTTGATGAGGGTTTTCACCATAACGCAAATTTTGGTTTAACGAGGCAGAAATGCTTAACTGAAAAGGGATAGCGTCTTTAGCTACAGTTTCCATTTCCATAAAATAAGCGGCAATTTCAGAATCGTAATCCCGTGTTTTGCTAAATGCCTTTTTTGCCAGATAAGCACTATAGTTCTTTGGCAAAATACTATTCTCTTTTAGCAGTTCCAAGGTATGATTATAGTCCATAGGATCAACCAAAACGGTAACATTTCTATAATTTTTGGCTGCGGCTCTAATTAAAGCTGGACCGCCAATATCTATATTTTCAATTATCTCTTGTTCACTGGCATTTTCTTTTTTACGAACGGCGGCAAAAGGATACAAATTTACGGCTACAACATCTATGTGATCAATATTCAGCTCAGAAAGCGTTTTTTCGTGAGAAGGATTTTGCCGGTCTGCCAAAATTCCGGCATAAATAATTGGGTGTAGGGTCTTAACTCTTCCTTCCAGAATTTCCGGAAATTTGGTTAAATCAGAAACCAACACTACTTGCTGACAGTATTTTTTTAAGTACTCAGCCGTATGGGAAGTGGAAAGAATAGTGTAGCCAAGTTTTTCCAGTTCCACAGCCAAATTTTCGATGCCAGTTTTATCTGAAACACTAATTAATGCATATTTTTTCATTTATCTTCTTCTTCCTCATTCAGGGTTTCAACCAGTTTTTTTAGATCATCTTTACTTAGTAGACCTTCCAACCGCTGGTTAAGTTTATGATTCGTAAATAGTTCCATTGTTATGCGAACTGCATTATGAGGTTCTTTAGTTAAGAAACCACCAGTTTTCTTATTCTCAATTACACTTACCAAAACCATTCCTCCCAAGATAATAGCCCAATTAATATAAATCCATAGCAGAAAAATTGGCAGCACTGCCATAACTCCATAAAGTGCCTGATAATTAGTTAAGTTATATATATAAAAATCAAATGCAGATTTAGCAATCACCCAGATAACAGTAGTCCAAAAAGCACCTCTAAATAGTGCACCACGATTAATTCTAACTGAAGGCAGTAGCATATACAAAAACATTATAGCTAAAAATTGTAAAACAAAAGGAACAATTACCATTATCCACTGTAAAACGGGGGATTTTAATAAACGGGAAATAATCGGTATGGATGAACTGGAAAAGAGTAACACGATAATTAACAACCCGAAAACAACTGTGCCGAAGAATTTTACTAATTGCGTTATAGTATCTTGTGAAGTTTTTAACTGCATACTAAGAATACGGTCGAAAGTACTTCTGATTACATTGAACAGTGAATATGAGCTTACAATCAAAATAACGAAATTGAAGATATTAAAGCCAACTTTGGGCATAATCAGCTTATCCAAAAAGCTTATTATAGCATTTGCTGAGCTCGGAATGAAGTTTTCGATTACCAGTTCCCTTAGTTTATCTCGCAGATTTAGAAATGGTAAATCGGGAGCTATTAATACCAGAAAATTTATAAAGGGAACAAAACCTAGGATAGTGATATAGGTTAAACTAGCTGATTCCTTCAAAATACCCTCGCCCATAAAACGCTGGTAAAAGTTTTTGATGAAATTCCAAATATTGTTTATAATAAGTTTCCGCTGTTGGGCTACAGTTAATGCCTGATAGATTTTTTTTATGTCTACAATCACAACATTGATATAAGAATACAGCCAGAGAAAGAGTTTATGAAAAAAGCTGCTTTTCTGCTTTTTTTTACTCATTATTCTTCTCTTAAAGCAATTACAGGATCAAGACGCGAAGCCCTGATCGCTGGTCCTACACCAAAAATAAGTCCCACACCAATAGATACCAAAAGCGCAACCCAGATCATTTGGACTGAGGCAAGCACTTCTATCTGTAAATAGGAACCCACTTTATCCAAAATAGCAAATCCAAAGAGAATTCCTAAAACTCCACCCAAAGAGGTAATAAGAATCGTTTGCACCAAGAACTGCAGAAAAATATCTCTACTGCGTGCTCCTACTGCAATGCGAACTCCAATTTCGCGAGTTCGTTCTCGAATAGAAGCAAGCATAATGTTCATAATTACGATTCCTCCTACCAGTAAAGAAATAACAGCTATTAAAATAAATATAGCTTCCATAATTTTAGCATTTGCCTGCATAGTATCCATTTGCTCTTTAGCAGAGGTAACCTGAAACAAACGTTTTCCGTTTTTCAGGTTCAGAACGATGTTTTCTACTTTGCGTCTTAGCTCTTTTGCTTCTTCCGGACTTTTTGCCCTGATATCAATAGAGCTTATTTTGCTGATAGGATTTACTTTACTAATCATAGTGGAGATCGGAATAAAACAGCGCTGATTTAAATATTCTAAAGCATTATCTCCCATTCCAATTTGTCCACCCTGAGATTGCATAAATCTTTCTGACATTACGCCTACGACTGTAAATTGCTGATTACCAATAGACATAATTTGACCTAAGGGTTCGCTGTTACCAAAAAATTCCTTAGCTACAGTTGAGCCAACTACAACTACATTGCTATGTAGATCTATATCCATATCCTTTATGAATCTGCCTTTAGCTATATCCCACTGTTCTACTTTTACAAAATCAGGCATTACACCTCTTAAAGATGTGCTGTAACGAATATCACCCTTAGTAATTATTGCTTCCCATTCCTGGACGGATGGATTGAAGGCTTCTGCTTCTGGAAGAAGAGATTGTAAATAACGAATTTCCTTTAAAGTAAAGCTCGGATCGCCTCCCTTGGAAAAATCATACTGCCAGTTTTGTTCTACTTCAATTTTACTTAAGCCTCCGCGTTCTTCCATCCAGCTCATAGTGCTTTTATTCATTCCGTTAACAATGGCCAGAACAACCATTATACACATCACACCTAAAATTATACCAATTACGGTTACGATGCTGCGGACTTTACGCATCAATATATCTGCTATACCAAGTTTTAGGGATTCAGCTATCGGAATTGCCATCTACTATTTTTCCATCTTTAATTCTAATAATTCTTTCTGCTCTGGAAGCAATTGCTTGGTCGTGGGTAACTATGATAACAGTATTACCCTGACTATGTAAATCTTTGAAAATTTCTAAGATATCTCCCCCAGATTGAGAATCAAGATTACCCGTCGGCTCGTCGGCAAGTAAAATTGATGGGTCATTAACAATTGCTCTGGCTATGGCAACTCGTTGTCTTTGACCGCCAGAAAGTTCATTGGGCTTATGTTTCAAACGATTTCCCAATCCAACATTTTGTAAAACCTCTCTGGCTTTGGCAAGACGTTTATGACGACTCATCCCTCCATACATCAAGGGCAATTCTACATTTTTTAAGATATTTAAATGCGGGAGAAGATTGAAGGATTGAAAAACAAAGCCAATCTTCCTATTTCTTACTGCAGCTAAAGCTGCTTTAGGCATTTTGCTCACCAGAATATCATCCAAATAATATTCTCCAGCTGTAGGCTTATCCAAACAACCAAGTATGTGCATTAAAGTGCTTTTACCTGAACCAGAGGGACCCATAATGGCAACAAATTCACCTTTCTGAATATGAAGATTTACTCCATTTAAAGCGCGGACCTTTACTTTGCCTAAGATGTAATCCTTCACGATGTCTTCTGTTTTAATAATATCCATATTAATCTATTCTTCCTTGTATAGTCAAACTACTTAGAATCAAACTTTGTGTCAATGAAAAAATGTGATGATGAAATAGTGAGATATAATCAGCCATCGATATGAGTCCTTACTGTCCCAAGAGTTTATAGAATGGCTAAAATACTGCGGAAATGAAGAATCACAACTTACATACAAACCAGAAATGATTTACGCTTTGATAACTTCATTGCTTACAATAAAATTACAACGGAAGTAGCTGTTATGTTCCTAGCTATAATATATCTGTGAAATAAGTGTTAAACGAATCTCCTAAATTAAGAAATTCATTTTTTCCAGTTAACTGAGTTTCAATAAGGTTACCAGGAAAGTGAGCCACCTCCGATTTTAGGACGAGGGGAGGGAGATTTCCACATTCCTTTCTGGAGATTAGTATTAAAGATGAAATCATTACTTAATGTGCCTGAAATCCATGGCTTTTGAGCATTTCCCGTTTTTTGCATAATTTCATTGCTCAATACTGGGAAAAATTCATTTAACCCAACTTCCGAGGTAGCAATGTACTTAGCCATAGCCATAGAGAAAACACTTTTGGTTAAATTAGAATTCTGTACTATTTTTCCTGGCTGGCTACTAAATATAATTACCTGTTTGGGCGTAGCAGATTTCATACTTACGAAGGTTTTGGGATTAGTTGCTTTACCATCTGGAATACCCCAAATTTTGGATGCTTCCACAATTATGATTGAGGTTTTGGCATTTTTTAATTTGTTGCTTAAGGCAGATAAACTGTAACAGTTATTATCAATAGTTAGCTGAGATGCTAAATTCACTCCTGCAGGAACTAAGTAATTGACATTCTTATAGTTTGTTCCGTGCCCGCTGAAATAAAAAACTACTTCATCTTCACTGCTTAGGTGAGCTGCAAGAGTATCGATAGCAGATTTCATTGAATTCAAATTAGCATTATTAAGTCGGGTAATATTAAAATTCACTCCTTCCAGAGCAGCAGCAATTGAATCAGCATCGGCTTTTGGACTTTTTAACACTGCATTAGGATAATTCCAATTGGCAATTACCAAGGCTTTGCGTTCAGCAAAAGCAAAAACAATCACCAGCAATAAAAGACCTGTTATCAGATACTTCTTCATTTTATCCTCCATATTTTTCATCAAATTTCACTATAGAAAGGGAAGCATTATTATGTCAATCAATTTATGAACAAAATGGGGTAGATTCATCATAAATTAGGCAGATACTAATTTTGGTAACGAGCTTTTAGGATATATTATATATGCAAACCAACAATAAATGATAAAACCGACCTATTAGAGGTTCCTGTAAAATAACTTTTATATTCATCAGCTCTGAGGATAAGATAGTTTTTTGGTAAGCAAAATGTTTATTTTATTACCAATAGTACTATGCAATAGCTATTTTCTAAGGCTTGGTAATCTCGCCTATCTATCGTAATTCTTCTGTCTTCATTTAAGTTCTTTATTCTCTCTACTTTTCCAAAATTTGAAAAAACAGTTCTTGACACTATCCTATATTCCAAAATTTTGGCTATCTGAATAGAAAAATATATAAAGGAGAAGCGATGAAGACCCTTACCCCTAGCCCTTCCGATATTCACCAGAAATGGTATATCGTTGACGCAGAAGGAAAACCCTTAGGCCGCTTATCCACAAAAGTAGCCACAATTTTACGTGGAAAACATAAACCGTATTATGTGCCCAATATTGATACTGGCGATTATGTAATCGTTATCAATGCAGCTAAAGTTCATGTTAGCGGAATGAAGGCATTGCAAAAGGTTTATAAAAGCTATAGTGGTTATCCGGATGGTCTGAAGGAAGTTCCTTATGCTAAAGTTTTGGAAAAGCATCCCGAGCGGATTATTGAGCATGCCGTAAAAGGTATGATGCCCAAAAATAAGCTGGGACGCGCTATGTTTAAAAAGCTGAAAGTTTATCCGGGAGCTGAACATCCACACTCAGCTCAGAAACCGATAGAACTTGAGATTTAGGAGAAAAAATATGCAGACTTTTGATGCAGTTGGAAGAAGAAAAAATGCCGTAGCCAGAGTTCGGCTCACGCCGGGAACCGGAAAACGCATTATCAACAATATCCATATGAAAAAATACCTCCAGAGAGAAACCCTGGAAATGATTGTTGAACAGCCCTTACAAGCTGTTGGTTTATCCGATAACTTCGATGTTTATGCTAATGTGTGTGGCGGCGGATTAAGTGGTCAGGCAGGAGCTATTCGTCATGGCATTTCTCGTGCCTTAGTTGAATATGATGAAAACTTACGTCCGATACTTAAGCCTCGTGGCTTTTTAACTCGCGATCCCCGAATGGTGGAACGCAAGAAATCAGGCCGTCCCAAAGCCAGAAAGAGATTCCAGTTCTCCAAGCGTTGATTAGTCAGTTTATTCTTTATGAGTTATAAACAATTACTATTAACCAAAAATAAACTTCCGGAACGCTTGCAAGGCGGTGAGGAAAAATTTTCTCTGAATTGCTTACACCGTCCGGAAGAAACTTAATAACCGTCTATCAGGAGAAAAAATGTCCGTAGTTACTATGAAACAATTACTCGAGGCAGGTGTCCATTTTGGGCATCAGACCTTTAAATGGAATCCCAAAATGAAAAAGTATATCTTCATTAAACGCAATGGGATTCACATCATTGATCTTAAGCAGACCGTTGATGCTATTAATGAAGCATATCAGTTTATTAAAGAAGTTGCCTCCAAAGGAGAGTATATTCTTTTTGTTGGGACCAAAAAACAAGCACAAGCAGCAATTAAAGAAGCTGCTGAAAAAGCTGGAGTTTTTTATGTTAACCAACGTTGGTATGGAGGAATGCTAACCAATATGGCAACTATTCGTCAAAGCATAGATAAAATGAAATATTATGAAGAAATCGTTGCTGATGGAACTATAAACAGTTATACCAAACTGGAACAGCAAAAAATGAAAAGAATGCACGATAAAATAGAATTTTCCTTAGGTGGAATTCGCGAGATGGATGCCCTTCCAGGATGTATATTTATTGTGGATACTGAATATGAAAAAATAGCTGTTCACGAAGCACGCATTTTGAATATTCCGATTGTGGCTATGGTAGATACAAATTGCGATCCGGATATTATTGATTATGTTATACCTAGTAACGATGATGCTACTCGTGCCATTAATCTAATTTCTGATATTATGGCTAATGCAGTTATTGAGGGACGTGGTCTTGCCTCAGAAGGTGAAAACATTGAAGCAGAAAATGAAGAAGCACTTACAGAAGAAGAACCAGGAGATTTTGAAGCTCAATTGGCAGTATCAGGAGAAAAAGAAGAATTTGAAGTTCCCGAATTAACGGAAACAGAACTATAAAGCACAAATAATCGGGGGAAGAAATAGCTTTGCTACAAGGTAAAGTGAATTTATTCCCCTATTTAAAAAGGAGAAAAAAATGGCTGAGATTACTGCCGCACAAGTAAAAGAATTAAGAGATAGAACCGGCGCAGGAATGATGGATTGTCGCAAAGCTTTAATTGAAAAAAAAGGAAACATTGATGAGGCAATAAAATACCTGCGGGAACGCGGAATCAGTAAAGCAGAAGGAAAAGCAAGCCGTGCTACTAAAGAAGGTGTTATTCATTCTTACATACATTTCAACAACCGGATTGGAGTGCTTCTGGAACTGAATTGTGAATCAGATTTTGTAGCCAGGACTCCCGAATTTAAAGCTTTGGCAGACGAAATTGCTATGCAGATTGCTGCTACTAATCCTTTAGCTATCAGTCCTGAACAAATTGATCCTGCTATTTTGGATAGGGAAAAAGAAATCGCTTATAATAAAGCAGTTAACGAAGGTAAGAAACCTGAAATAATAGAAAAAATTGTGGAAGGAAACCTGAAAAAGTACTGTAGTGAGCATTCCTTAATGGAACAAGAATTGATCAGTGATAGTACTAAAACAGTTAAGGACTTGCTAACTAACGCTATTGCTACAACAGGTGAGAACATTCAGATTGCCAGATTTATCCGCTATCAATTAGGTGGCGAATAAAATAGACAGATAATTATTGCAACTCATACAAATACAGTGGGGAGTTAGTTAATGAAAGTTACTTACAAAAGCGAAAACATCCATAGGGTGCTGCTAAAACTCTCCGGAGAAGTTCTTTCCGGGAAAAAAGGTATTGCCTATGATGAGGCATTAATTAATTCCCTTACTGATGCTATAATTTCAGTTCATAATCAGAATTATGAATTGGGTATAGTTTTGGGTGGCGGAAATATTTTCAGGGGCGGAACCTGGAAAAATAAAAAATTAAACAGGGTAGTTCTGGATAGTATAGGTATGCTGGCAACTATCCAGAATTCCCTTTACTTGGCAGAAGTTCTTGGTTCTAAAGGAATTGAGAGTGTTGTTCTTTCCACTCTGGCTGTGGATAAAGTTGTTGATCGTTACACTCCACAATTGGCTTTAAGCGCTATGGAACAAGGAAAGATCTGTTTTTTAAGTGGTGGAACAGGAAATCCTTATTTTACTACTGATACAGCAGCAGTTTTAAGAGCTGTTGAGCTTCAAGCCGATGTTGTTTTAAAAGCAACTAATGTAGATGGACTATATAGTGCAGATCCTAAAAAAGATAAAAATGCCCATTTTATTAAAAGTGCCAGCTTTCAACAATGTGTTCAGAATCGTTTGGGAGTTATGGATTTAACTGCTTTTTCTCTGGCTATGGATAATGAAATGCCTATTAAAATTTTCAATATCAGTAATCCGGATATGTTAATCGAAGCCCTCACCAATTCCGAAGTGGGAACCTATATTCACCCCTAAAACAGATAAACTAAGCTAATATTAAAGAGGTTATTATGGAAGCTAATAAAGAAATTACTAAAGAAAAAATGCAGAAAAGCTTTGATTCTATGCTGCATCAATATTCCAAAATCAGAACCGGACGCGCCAGTGCTTCCATTCTGGATGATATTAAAATTAACTATTACGGCCAACCTACACCCATTAAACAACTATGCAATATTTCCATTCCAGAAGCGAGAATGATTGTTGTTCAACCTTGGGATAAAACCACTCTGGCAGATATTGAAAAAGCTATCTTAGCTGCCAATATTGGGATTACTCCAGAAAATGATGGAAATGTTATTCGCCTACCTTTTCAACCCCTGACCGAAGAAAAACGCAGAGATATTGTGAAAAGCATCAAAAAAATATCCGAAGATACCAGAGTTGCTATTCGAAATATTCGCCGCGATTCTAATGAGCTGGTTAAAAAACTGAAAAAGGATAGCGAAATCAGCGAAGATGAAGAAAAAAAACAACTAAAAGAACTCCAAGATATAACCGACGACTGGATTAAAAAAATAGACGAAGCAGAAAAAGCAAAAGAAAAAGAGATAATGGAAGTGTAGAGGGTTTATCTCACGCAGATTACGCAGATTACGCAGATTAAAAAAAGAATAGGTATGGGATGAACAAGATGAAAGGGATTTACAGGATTGAATTATATAGCCAATAAAAGCCCCTCAGGCCGACACAATCATAGCGATAGCGCATAAGCCCTTCGAAACAAATTTACATAAAGAGATTAGTTCCGTTAGGAACGATACATACTAACGACGGGTTTTAACCCGGCGAAAAAAAAGAACGGATAAAAAAGTCCCAGCGGGACGACAGATTTGAGCGACGGGTTTTAACCCGGCGAAACCATAGACATTCTTAGTTCTTCATCTATCATCTAGTTATTCTCTCTCCCTTTTTCCCCTCACTTAATTCACCCAACCTTTACTCATCCTTAATGACGAGTGGAGGAGGAGTTGATTACGGGAGGAAGAGGAGATGTCTGTAAGTAAGTAATAAGAAAATAAAGAAATAAAAAATGCTTGACTTAGTTTTGAAGAAATAATATAAAGAAAAATGAGAATATTAGGTTTCGGTTCCTTTCCAAAAGGAGATGGACGATGAAAAACTTCAAAATGCTAATTTGTTCATTTCTGCTTGTCTGCGGAGGGAGCTTGTGTGGCTCCATTACCCGCTATTATACTTTTGACTATTCTACTGCTGAATACAATCCTATAAACGGAATTCAACTTACTTTTCCAGATATGAACAATTATATCAGTTCTGGCATAGAAATCGGTTTTCCTTTTCCCTATTGCGGAGAGATGTATGAATATGTTAAAATTTCTACTAATGGTTTTATCAATCCGGGTGCCACTTGGAATGATGACAGCCCTAATAATCAGTTAGAATATGGCATTTATTCTATAATCGCTCCCCTTTGGGATGATCTTAGTTTGGGGGAAGGCAATTTACAATATGCAACAATTGGCTCTGCTCCCAACCGTGAATTTTGGGTTCAATACTCCCATGCTCGCTGGCCCTATAATCAATTTAACTGTTATGTAAACTTTCAAGTAGTGCTTTCCGAAAATGGTAAAATTGAATTCCATTACGGGAACACGAATGGAACTCCTGTAAATGGTTCTGCGTCCATCGGAATTAATATGCCTAATGCTGGAGCGGGCAATTTTTTTAGTATCACTCCTGGAAATCCTCCTTTGGTTTCTACTACGCAAGAAAATTATAGTATCAACGAAATTATTCCTTCAGGAACAGTTTACACTTTCAATCCATTACCTCCTGTGCTTTATGATCTTTCGCTTGAGATAGAATTAGATTTAATTTATATGAATGGGATATATCACAATTGGCAAGAAAGTTTTGTTCTTCCGGTAACAGTAAAAAATGAAGGAACTGAAACAGTTGATAGCTATGATGTGGTTCTTTTTTGCCAGCAAATGGAGCTTTGTCGTTTAAATGGTATTTCTCTGGCACCTGCAGAAAGCCAATTATATGAATTAGTAGCAACTATTGATTCCAGTGGATGGCAATATTTAACAGCGGTAGCAGAACTTCCCGAAGATGAATATCCGGAGGATAATATTGACGGTTATACCTGTATTATCCGCCCTAATCCTGCTACAGGCATCATTGTAGGTGCGGGAAATGAACTTCAAAGAATACCCATAGATGTTTACTGGAAATATTCACTCTACGAAACAATTTACTATGCTGACGAAATTGGTGATAGCGGAACTATTTATGGCATTAGTTTTTATATGAATTCCACTTTTTGTCACTTTCTGACAGTAAAGGTTTGGATAGGGGAAACCAATTTAACAAATTTAAGCGAGGGCTGGATTGCTGCAGGAGAATTGACGCCAGTATATTATTCCGATATTAACATACCAGCGGATAGCATTGAAATGTATCTGCCATTTTCAGTCCCTTATCAGTATCATCAGGGCAATTTGTGCGTAATGGTATATCATACTCATTCTTATCTACTTACCTGTTCGGATCCTTTTTTGGCTCAAACGGTTCCAGAAATGAGAGCTCTAAAACGCTGGACTGATGCCTACGATCCTGATCCTTATAATCCTCCCATTTACAATGACTTATATGGTAAGATGCCAAAAACGGCTTTTTATTTAATTTCAGCTAACGATATTGATGATGAATATCTGCCCATTGTTAAATTACTCTCCTGCTATCCTAATCCCTTTTCAGAAACTGTAACCCTAAGCTTAAACTTGGCTAAAAGAGAACAGATCTGCTTAGAAATATACAATTGCAAAGGGCAAAAAGTTACAACCCTATATAACGGCAATATAGAAAAAGGCGAAACTAAAATATCTTGGAATGGTTTAGACAGCAATAACAGGAAAGTTGCCAATGGCTTGTATATTGGTCAGCTGAGAACAAAAGAGCGGTGTGAAAAGGTAAAATTGATAGTGTTGAAATAGAACCTCAAGCTAACTTATAACCAGTTTTAGGCAAAGATAATTAACAGACTTCTGATTTCCAATTTAGCGAAAAGTGCAATTGTCGCTTGACAAAAAAAACATAATATATAAAATAGAGATATGAATAAGGAGTTGGCTATGGATATTAAGGACATCTTTTCCCAAATTCGCTCTATGGTAAATAACGCTATGGGCGGTGGTTTATCTTTTGGGCAACCTTCTAAATTGGGAGATCTTTATGTGATTCCGGTTGCCAGAGTTATTTATGGTATGGGTGGTGGAGGCGACCAACCCTCTTCTGAACAAGAAACTGAAAAAGAAGAGAAAACCGAAACCGATAAAGCAGAAAATAAGACAAAAGTGAAAGTTGCGTTCAGTGGTGGAGGAGGCGTAGGAACTTTTAGTAAGCCAGTAGGTCTATTTTCAATTAAAGAAGATAGAATTAAATTCCATCCTGTAATTGATCTTATGGAATTAGTGGCTTTAGGAAGTTTTATGACTATATTTATGATAATAATGAAGAAGTTGAGGTTTATAAAGTAAGAAATGTTCATAACTGATGAAAAGTTAAAGCAGATGCCCTACGAAAATCTGCCTGTGGATTTTGATGTCTCTTCTTGGGAACAAGTTCAAGCATTCTTAGAAGAACTTGTGCAACATGATGTTAGCACTATTGATAATTTGGAAACTATGTTATTAAAATATTCTGACCTGCTGAAATGTATGGCAGATGAACTATCCTGGCGTTATATAAAAATGACTGTAAATGCCGATGACGAAACTAAAGAACAAGCATATAACGATTATTTTGCCAATATTTATGCTCCCGCAGAGGCATATCAATTTAAAATTAAAAAGCGTTTTTATGAAAGCCCTGTCCGCACAGAATTGGAATCCAGAAAATACAGTTTGCTGAATCAAATATTTAGTAATGATATAAAGCTTTTCCGCGAGGAAAATATCCCCTTGATGATTCAGGAATCGGAATTGGCAAATAAATATGCCGGGATTGTCAGCAAAATGAGTGCTATTTTTGAAGGCGAAGAAAAGACCCCGGCACAACTTTCCGTTTATCTGAAAGATCCTGATAGAAACAAACGGGAAAACGCATGGCGCCTGAGAATGAATATGTTTGCTGAAAAACAGGAAGAACTGAATAAGCTCTATTCTGATCTGATTGCTTTGCGTCATCAAATTGCTGTAAATGCAGATTTTAGCAATTATCGTGATTTCAAGCATCAGGAGATGGGGCGGTTTTCATATACTCCAGAGGAACTTTTTGCTTTTCATAAGTCAGTGGAGAAAGTGGTGATGCCTTTTATTGCGGAACAAAGCAAAAAAAGAAAAGAGGCATTAAAACTTGATACATTAAGACCTTGGGATACTGCTGTGGACTTGGATGGGCGCATTTTAAAACCCTTTGAAACAACGGAAGAATTTATCAATAAGTCGCTGAAAGTGCTCTATCAAGTAAATCCTGAATATGCAATGCAATTGGAAAAGATGAAAAATACGGGTCTACTGGATTTGGAAAACCGTAAAGGCAAAGCTCCCGGGGGCTATAACAGCTCGATTAACAATCTGGCAAGTTCTTTCATTTTTATGAACTATGTGAAAATTCATAATGATATTGTTACTTTACTGCACGAATCGGGACATGCAATGCATAGCGCTGCCATGGCGAATATCAAAATTGCTCAGTATTTGGAAACTCCTTCGGAAGTGGCAGAACTGGCTTCAATGACGATGGAACTTTTAACAATGGATTATTGGGACGAATTTTACTCCAATCCGGAAGATCTAAAAAAAGCAAAACGCGATCAATTGGAAGGGACATTAAGCTTTCTTCCTTGGTGTATGACTGTGGACGCTTTGCAACATTGGGTTTATTTACATCCAGAACATAGCGTTAAGGAAAGATATGATGCCTTTGTTGATATTCATAAACGCTTTTCCGCGGGAGTAGATTGGACTGGTCTGGAAAATTATCGTAAAATTCTGTGGACGCAACAGCTCCACATTTTTGAAGTGCCTTTCTATTATATAGAATATGGAATGGCACAATTGGGAGCGCTTTCTATCTATATGAATTATCGCCAGGATAAGCAAAAAGCACTACAGCAATATCAAGATTTTCTGAATCTCGGATATACAAAATCCGTAAAGGATATCTATAAAACTGCAGGGATTTCTTTTGACTTTTCTGAAGATAGAATTTATACTCTGGTGAATTTTGTAAGAGAAGAACTGGAAAAATTGGAGGATTAAAATGCTCTCTATCTTCAGCCCGAGCAACTATGCTCCTTTTAATATTGCCTGCGAAGAATATATCCTAAGGGATTTTTCTGATGATGTATTTCTGCTCTATATTAACGATTCCAGCATCATTGTAGGAAAACATCAAAACACTTTGGCGGAAATTAATTATGAATGGGTCCTGAAACATAATATTCCAGTAGTGCGTCGGTTAACCGGTGGCGGAACTGTATTTCATGATTCTGGTAACCTGAATTATTCATTTATGGTGAAAGAAAATGGAGATATGAATCGTAGTTTTGAACGCTATACTAAACCAATTTTAGCTATATTACATGATTTGGGTGTTCCTGCTATTTTGGAAGGCAGAAATGACCTTACTATTAATGGCTGTAAGTTTTCCGGTAACGCGAAAACTGTTGCCTTTGGAAAAACCTTGCAACATGGCACCATCCTTTTCAGTTCAAATATTACCAATCTTAGCGCTGCTCTAAATCCTAGAGAAGAAAAATTTAACGATAAAGCGGTAAAATCTGTGCAGGCACGAGTTACCAATGTTTCTGATCATCTTCCCTATCCGCTTTCTTTGCAAGATTTTGTAACTTTAATTAGAGCTAAAGTGAAAATTATGTATCCTGAAATTCAGGATTACTTTCTATCCTTGAAAGATAAAGAAGAAATCCAAGCCCTGATGAATAGTAAATACGATACTTGGCAATGGAATTTCGGAAAATCTCCTCGCTATAATTTATCCCATTCTATTAAGACTCAAGCTGGTGTGATTGAATTTTTCCTTTATGTGAATAAGGGAATTATAGAAGAAGTGAGTATTTACGGTGATTTCTTTACCAACCGCGAAATCAGCGAACTGGAAAACGCTCTCCGCGGAATTGAACATAAACCTGATACTGTGACAAAAGTGCTACAACAAATGGACTATCAAAGCTACTTCGGCGAAGTAAATCTGGATGAGTTGCTTAGCGCTATGTTCTAATTTTTTCTCACGCAGATTTCGCAGATTACGCAGATTTGAGTTTTAGAAACAAGGATTTAAGGATTTTAGGATTAAGAGGATTTGTTTATAAGCCACCGAAAACACCGAAGATATTTCGTACAGATTTGAGTTTCAGAAACAAGGGTTTGAGGATTCGGAGGATTTTGATGTGTAGACGGAGGACGCCGTTCCTCCGCAAAAAATAATAACTGAAAGAATGCAGAGCTTCAGCGAGCTCTGACTACACAAAATGCGGAGCTCCTGCTACACAATAACTTATGACTTTTATTATCTATCTATTATACGATGTTCGTCTTGGGTCTAACTTTTCCACTTTTTCCCCTTATCTTTAACCTTCTCTACTTCCATTCCACAAAGAGGATTCACTGAACCTGTAATTCTACCTTCTTCATCCTGAGTAACTGAAAAGCGATTTTATATCTTCTTTTGTCATAGCCTTTATCATATTCTGTCCGCCCTCAATAACGGTATCAAAGAGTTCGCGTTTACTTTCCTGTAGCTGTAATATTTTTTCTTCTACGGTGCCTTTGGTGATTAAACGAAAAACCTGAACTTTTTGGGTTTGGCCAATTCTATGAGTTCTATCAATTGCTTGATTTTCCACCATAGGATTCCACCAGGGATCATACAAAATAACTGTATCGGCAGCGGTTAGATTTAGGCCGGTACCTCCTGCTTTCAAAGAAATAAGAAAGAGTTTGATATCAGGATTAGTTTCAAAGCGTTTAATTGGGGTAACTCTATCTTTCGTTTGACCATCCAAATAACTATAGGATAAGGAATGGGCATCAAAAACCTTGCGAATAATAGATAGCATTTGTACAAACTGACTGAAAACCAAGACCTTATGTCCTGCATTTGTCGCTTCGGTTACCAATTCCAAAAGTTGTTCCAATTTGGAAGATGCTTCCAGTTCTGCTAATATGTCACTATTGGCAAGATGGGGGTGATTGCAAACTTGGCGAAGCTTTGTAAGTGCTGCTAAGATATGAATATAGCTTTGCATTTCTTGGCCTTCGGGCAGAAGTTTTTTATGCACCATATCCAAGATTTGCAGGTATAGTTTTTCTTGTAGAGTATTTAGTTTACACCAAGATATTTGTTCCTGTTTATCGGGAAGTTCCAATAAAACTTCTTTTTTCACTCTACGCAGTAAGAAAGGAGCAACCATTTTTTGTAAAGAAAGCCGGGCTTTTATTTCTCCTTCTGCAGGAAGATAATTCTGCTTAAATTTATTCAGGGTACCTAAATAACCTGGATTCAGAAAATCAAAGATAGACCAAAGCTCGGTTAGATTATTTTCGATAGGGGTTCCTGTTAGAGCCAAGCGGTGTTTGCTGTTCAGTTTTTTAATAGCAGAAGTGCGTTGTGCGGAAACATTTTTGATGTTCTGTGCCTCATCCAGAACAATCCATTCAAACTCCATATTCTTCAGATAAGCAATATCTCCCAAAACCATAGAATAACTCATAATAAAGAGTCGAACATTAGGATTGGAGAGAATTTCAATGCGGGTTTCTTTGTTACCATCCACAATGGCATAAGGGATATTAGTATGGAATTTATCGATTTCAGCAGCCCAGTTGTAAAGTAATGTTTTGGGACAAATAACCAGGGAAACCTTTCCGGCAGTTGTAGATAAAATAGCCGAGAGGGCTTGAATGGTTTTTCCTAAACCCATTTCATCGGCAAGAATACCATTTAAGTGATAATGTGCCAACATCTTAATCCAGGCAACACCTGCTTTTTGATAACCACGCAATACTGTCTGTAAATATAAGGGTAAGGATTCAAAAGTTTTTAAATGTCTATTTAGTAAGGCATCATAAAGTCCTTCCAGCCATTCATCTCCCAACATTCGAAAAGCGGGATTTTCTTCGCGCAGTCTTAAATAATATGGCAGATTCATCAATCTAGAACGATATACTTTATCCGCTTTCTGTTCACTGTGAGAAATGAGTTCTTCCACTTCATAAAAAACCTGGGGATTGCTGATAAACACAATTCTGCCTTCTGCAGTATGCAAAAATTCCTCTTTACTGCGGAAAAAACGTTTCAACTCTTCGTGCGTGAAATTTAAATCTCGATAGCGATAACGCACTTCATAAGTAAACCAATCAATATCTTCATCTGTACGGGCAATAATTTCCACCTGCAGAGGGATTTTAGAAATGAAGTAATTTTGCAGTTCAGGATCAATTTGAATATCCCAATCTTCGTCACTAAGATTAAAAATAGCAGTTCGTAGCTGTTCAATTCTTTCTTCACCACTAAAAACGAGTTCAGCATATTCTTCCAGACGGTTTAATTCCGGTTCAGGAAGTTTTTCAAGCAATTCCTGTGTTTTTTCATAAAGTTCAGGTGAAAGATGAAACCAAGCATTGCCTTCACCTGCAGGAGAAACATATTTGGAATGAATTAGAGGTTTTTGAAAACGCAACACGGAAAGAGGGATTTCTCGTTCGCCGGAAAAAGCTAAAGAACCTCCAACCAGAACTTTATCGCCCAATTTTTTGATATGTAATCGCTTTAGAGGTGTCTCATCAACAATTTCTGGAAGAACTATACTATCCTCAAAATCAAGGTATATATTATGCTCGTGAAGTTCGCGATGAACAATACAACGATAATAAACTAAATCCCGAGTACTAAGTATTTCTCCGCTGCTAAAAATATTATCGACCACTTCTTTGCGAAAAGGTAGATAAATTTTATAAATCCGATTACGAAAAAATAGCCAGCTAGGATTTCCGGTAAACCATACTGAAAGTTCATCTACAACTACTGCTCTCAAAGAATAGTTATTAGTTCCAGCAGGTTCAATCCTTAAAGCAAGCGGATAGGTCTGTTCCTGAAAAATAAGCTCCTCTCCGGTTTCTTTAACGATAAAACGAGTGCGACATTTTTGCATTATTAAAAGTGCTGCAGCAAAATCTTTTTTATATATAGACCAAAATTTGCTTTTACGACTATAGGCCGCTCGGTTTTTGTTTAAAAAGCTAAAAAGATTCAGTTCTTCATCCCAAAAGGCACTTAAATTGGAAAGATAATATTCAACTTGCCTTTCAGAAATATCTGTTATCTCTTCTTGAGCATATAATTTGCCAATTAAAACTGGGTCCAAGGGACTAAGTTCATTATGGTAAAACCGGATTTTATCCGTTTCGGGATTGTAAATTCCTTCCACATAGAGTTTTGCATTGCGAGCAAGATTTAGCCATAATTCATCTCCTGCTAAGGCATTACCATCACAGGTCTCAACTGTGTCTTCTTCAAAAATACGCGTGCTTAAATAAAGATAAGCATAGCGTAAAACAGATAGATAATGACGACAGGATTCATCAGTATTACACTGAGAACAATTATGAGAAATTATCAGCTCGGTTTCCGGATTGAAAACAATATCTACATATTCAGTAAAATATTCTCTTTTCTGGGGAACCGGAAAAAAGCGAATTTGATAGTTTCCCTCTTCATTACGGGTTTTCCAAAACCATAAATCATCTTTTTCCAGAACAATAACTGCCTGATTGAAATACCAGCTGGTAGATTTGTTGTGATAGTCCTTTGCAAAAAGACGAGCCATCGATTTATTCAGTCCTTTTAATATTAATTAATTCATATAGGATAATATAGTCAATTCTGTCAAATGAAAAAAACGATAAAAACCATATTCTGCTGCTATAATGTCGGAAGATCGATGTCCTCATTGCTCTTTTTGCAGCCAAGTTATGAAGCTTCCCATTCATTTTAGATTACTTTATAGATATTTGGGTAGAGTATGCATAGATATCAACTTACAGGTTTTACATAAATTTGATTTGACAAAAAAAAGCTCTATGAGAAAAAGGCAAAATAGCTATAAATACTATAGGATTATAGTTGCCATCAACAAAGCACTGTATCCACTAAAAAAATAATGCACTAGAAGGAGAACACAATGTAAATTTATACTCTATCCCTATTAACAAGGGTAGTAAAAGCAATTTGTTTTTTATTTTCGATTAATTATTATATACACAGTGAGGAAATCTAATGCAATCTACAAAAGATGCGATCCAGGGCTTACTGGAAAAAGAGAAGAAAATACTCCAAATGGGTGGTGATAAAGCTGTTGCAAAACAAAAGCAAGGGGGAAAACTAACTGCCCGTGAACGTATAGACCTCCTATTTGATGAAGGCACTTTTCGGGAACTGGATATGTTCGTCTCGCACCGTTGCGATAATTTCGGAATGGAAAAAATAGAAATCCCTTCCGACGGAGTTATAACTGGTCATGGTTTAGTAGATGGTCGTCCGGTTTTTGCCTTCAGTCAGGATTTTACTTCTCGTGGGGGTTCCTTGGGAGAAATGCATGCTGCCAAAATTTGTAAAGTTATGGATATGGCTTTAAAAAGTGGAGTCCCCTTAGTTGGTATTCAAGATTCAGGTGGAGCCCGTATTCAAGAAGGAGTTGATGCTCTAAAAGGTTATGGAGATATCTTTTTCCGTAATTCGCGTGCCAGTGGTGTAATTCCTCAAATAACAGCAATTATGGGACCCTGTGCAGGTGGAGCTGTTTATTCTCCTGCAATGACGGACTTTGTGTTTATGGTGAAGAATACCAGCTTTATGTTTATTACCGGTCCTGATGTAATTCGTACCGTAACTGGCGAAGATACCAATCAGGAAGATTTGGGGGGTGCAATGGCTCATAATAGCAAAAGTGGAAATGCCCATTTTGCATGTGAAAGTGATGCCGATGCCATTGAACAGATAAAAGTGCTGCTGTCCTATTTGCCTTCTAATAATATGGAAGAACCACCCCGGATAAAAACAAATGATGATCCCGGGCGTTTGTGTCCAGAGCTGGATTCCATTATTCCTGATGATCCTAAAATGAGTTATGATATGCGGGATGTGATTCATAGCGTGGTTGATGATGGAATCTTTTTTGAGCCCCACTATTATTATGCCCAAAATGTGATTATTGGTTTTAGTCATTTAAATGGAAGGACAATTGGCATCATAGCCAGTCAGCCAGCTTTCTTAGCCGGTTGTTTGGATATTGATGCTTCCGATAAAGCAACGCGTTTTGTGCGTTTTTGTGATGCTTTCAATATTCCGCTAATCACTTTTGTGGATGTGCCAGGTTACCTTCCGGGAACGCATCAAGAATGGAATGGCATTATTCGTCACGGAGCAAAACTTTTATGGTGTTATTCCGAAGCTACGGTTCCCAAATTGACAGTGGTTACCAGAAAGGACTATGGGGGAAGCTATATAGCTATGAGCAGCAGACATTTAGGTGCAGATATGGTTTTTGCTTGGCCCACTGCTGAAATTGCTGTTATGGGTGCTCAAGGTGCAGCAAATATTATTTTCCGGAAAGAAATCGCTTCTGCTGAAGATCAAGAAGCCAAAAGGCAGGAAATGATAAAGATTTATGAAGAGCAGTTCAATAATCCTTATGTTGCTGCTTCGCGTGGTTATGTGGATGCTGTTATCGTACCTTCAGAAACTCGGAAACGCTTAATAGATGCTTTGGAAATACTTTGCACTAAGAGTGAAAGTTTGCCTCCTAAAAAACATGGCAACATTCCTCTCTAACCAAAACAAGGAAACAAGATTATGAAAGATAAAAAAGAAATTGCTGCCATTGGAGCTGTTTTAGCTCTTCTTCAAAGTGAAGAGACATATGAACAATACAAGGAACCGGTAAGGGGTATTCCCAGCCAGCCTTATACTGCCTATGGCAGACAGTTAACTATGCAATACCGTGATTTAACTCAACGAAGAGTAATTAAAAGAAGCAGATAAAAGGAGATATAAATGGATAAACATAGTTGCGTAAGTAAAACTACTATGCATTATGAACCAGACCGCCCGAAAGCTGCAAATCCTGTTAAAGTTCAGGATTTAACTTTCAGGGATGGACATCAGTCACTTTTCGCTACTCGGGGCAGAACTGAAGATATGCTAAATGTAGCAGAATTGATGGATCAGGTTGGTTTTTACTCTATGGAAGTCTGGGGTGGGGCAACCTTTGATACGATGCATCGTTATTTGGGAGAAGATCCTTGGGATCGCATTAGGATTCTGAAAAAGCATATAACCAAAACTCCCTTTTCTATGTTGCTTAGAGGTCAAAATCTGGTTGGATACCAAAATTATGCAGATGATGTAGTGGAAGCATTTGTTCAGCGCAGTTGTGATAATGGCATAGATATTTTCCGGGTGTTTGATGCTTTAAACGATTTTCGCAATTTCCAGACAGCCGTTAAAATTATTAAAAAGAATAAAAAGCTCTTTGAAGGCGCCATTTGCTTTTCCTTAACCGAACAGCGGATGGGCGGAGATATTTATAACATAGATTATTATGTTAAAAAAGCTAAGCAGCTAGAAGAAATGGGTGCTGATACAATTTGCATTAAAGATATGGCTGGCATAGTTGCACCTTACGATGCTTATGATCTTATAAAAGCACTGAAAGAAAATGTGAAAGTTCCAGTGCATTTGCATACTCACTTTACATCCGGAATGGGAGATTTGGCTTTGCTAAAGGCAATTGAAGCAGGGGTGGATATTATTGATACTTGTGTAGGACCCTATGCTTATCGAACTTCGCATCCAGCCATTGAGCCATTGGTGATAACCCTTTTGGGAACGAATCGCGATACCGGTTTTGATATTAAGTTGCTGAACAAAATCGGTAAAGAAATGGAGAAAGATATTCCCAAGTATATGGAATTTGCAGATACTACCAAGTTCTCTATTATCGATACCGATGTGATTATTCATCAAACTCCGGGAGGAATGCTTTCCAATTTAGTAAATCAGCTAAGAGAAATGGATGCTTTAGATAAATTGGAAGATGTGTTTAAAGAAATTCCTAAAGTGCGAAAAGACCTAGGCCAGATTCCTTTAGTTACTCCCACCAGCCAAATTGTTGGTATCCAGGCAGTTAACAATGCTCTGTTTGACACTTATGAAGGTGAATATGCACGCATAACGGAACAAGTGAAAGACCTTTGCTATGGTTTATATGGAAAAACTACTTTGCCGATTAATCCGGAAGTGCAAAAGAAAGCATTGAAAGGTTATCCCAAAGGTGAAACTCCCATTACTTGCCGTCCGGGAGATGTAATTCCCCCCGCAATGGAAAAAGTTCATAAAGAATGTGAAGGCTTGGCTAAGAACATAGACGATGAACTGATTGTTGCCCTCTATAATATCACCGGCAAGAGATTTTTACGAATAAAATATGGCTTGGAGCCAATGCCGGAAGAAATGAAACCCAAAACTCTGGAAGATATAAAAAAGGAAGAAGAATTGATTAATAAAGCTAAAGCTGGAAAACTGATAGAAAAAACCGAACCCAAAGAAAAACCGCAAGATCTGCGTCAATTTGATGTTTATGTGGATGATACTTATTACTTAGTAGAAATATCTGAAAAGGGGGGAGCTCCTAAAATTATTAGTTCGCGTCCTGCAATTCATAATTCAGACCCGGTTGCTAAACCAGTTAATAATCCTGCTCCCCAAGTAAGAGCTTCAAATCCTGCTCCGGAACCTAAATCAGCTCCTGTAACATCTATAGAAGGTGGCACAAAAATAACTTCACCAATGCCAGGGATGTTTGTGCGCTATGAAAAAAAGATTGGCGATCCCATTAAACAGGGAGAAACAGTTTTAGTTTTGGAAGCAATGAAAATGTATAATAATATTCCCTCTCCGGTTGATGGAGTGCTGGTTGATGCACCATTTTCTGGAGGAGCGAATGTTGCCAAAGGGGATGTGTTAGCTGTTGTGAAGTAAAAAGTGGAAAGGTGAGAAAGTGAAACAAAGGGATAAATTGTGTTGCAGTCCTGTTATATGTTGACAGGGGATAAATGCCTCTTAAAACAAATATAGGTAAAGGCAGATGAAATGTATAATTACAAAGATATGCAGGTTTGGCAAGTGAGTATGCAACTTTGTGTAGATATTCATAAGCGAACACAAGAATTTCCCCAGTTTGAGCAATATGAACTGGCTGCTCATCTTAGAAAAACAGCCCTATCCATAGCTTCCAACATATCTGAAGGAGCAGGTAGAAAGTCCACTATGGATTTTATCCGATTCTTAAATATAGCCAATGGTTCCTTATCCGAATTTGAAACTCAACTGGAGGCTGCCTTTATGCTTGGCTACTTACCTGAATTTAATGAATATCTTAAAAGGATAGCCCATTTAAGCAGTTTAATATCTGGTTTAGTTCGTTCTTTAAACCAAAAAATTAGGTCAATGGATAAAAATGAGACCCTCAACTCCTATGCTAAAAATTGTCCCATCCTTTACTATGTCCAACCTGGATTCCACCCTTTCACCCTTTCACCCATACACTTGTAGTTAGGAGGTAAAATGCAAGTAAAAAGTCAAATAATGGACAAAGACCAAATGGAGCGTTCCCTACAAAGAATGGCTCACGAAATTATTGAACAGAACCGCGGACTGGAAAAAATTCGCTTGGTGGGTATTCGTTCCAGAGGAGTTCCTTTGGCTGAAAGACTTTCCAGTTACTTAAAACTTATTACTAATCAGGAAATACCGGTTGGTATTTTGGATATTACTCTTTACCGTGATGATCTTTCAACAATTAGTCATCAACCCATAATAAAAGGTTCTGCCATCGATTTTGATATTGAGGATTCAATAATTGTGTTGGTGGATGATGTACTTTATACAGGAAGAACTGTTCGAGCTGCCATTGATGCTTTGATGGATTTTGGTAGACCGAAACAAATTCAATTGGCTGTATTAATTGATCGCGGTCATCGCGAATTGCCTATTAAAGCGGATTATGTAGGTAAAAATGTCCCTACCTCCAAAGAAGAAATAATTAAAGTAGCTTTAGAAGAAATCGATGGGGAAGATAGTGTCCAAATCGTTTTGGTATAAATATCAGGAACGCTATAATAATACAAAATCGGTTCTTTGTGTAGGCCTGGATTCCGATTTTAACCAGCTTCCTAAATGTGTGAAAAATGCCCAAAACCCAATTTGGGAATTCAATAAAGCCATAATTGAAGCAACTTTGGATTATGCTTGTGCTTATAAACCAAATTTAGCTTTCTATCTGGCAGACGGATTACGCGGTTTGGATGCTTTATACAAAACAGTAGATTTTATTCCGGATAATATTCCAGTCATATTGGATGTAAAAGTTGGTGATATTGGCAACACAATGAATGCCTATCTAACGGCATTTTTTAAGGACCTCGAAGTTGATGCTATAACTCTTAATCCACTTATGGGAAAAGATGTAATGCAACCAGTTCTAGAGAAGAACGGTTTTGCCTTTGTTTTATGCTTAACTTCCAATCCGGGAGCATCCGATTTTTTGAAAGATGGTATGGCAGAAAAAATAGCTAACTGGCTGCAAAATTATCCCAAAGAAAATTTTGGAGCTGTGGTGGGAGCAACGCAAAGTGCAGACTTGAAAAAGATGCGTAATTTATTGCAGGATCGGATATTACTTATTCCTGGAATTGGAGCTCAAGGGGGAGACCTAAAAACTGTTTTACAGCAGGCAACATATAGTGAAGCAACACCTAATATCTTAGTTAATAGCTCGCGGGGAATCATTTTTGCCTCACAGGATCATAATTTTGCCTCTGCTGCCAGAGAGGAAGCAAGAAAAATAGCGGAAAGCGAATATTTATAAGTATCACAGAGAGAATGAATCTCCCTGTTCCTTGGTTAAAATAATTGCTTAAGGGATTTCCTCTCTCTATCTTAAGATATTCGAGTAGATATTGATTTCAACAGCATTATCCCAATTGGATTCCGAATCGTTTTTTAAAACGGATAAAACCAAAGTTGAATCTTCTGGAAATTAAGGAGAACCAATGCCAGGAATAAATTGCCTGATTAATGCCAAGGGGATTACTCCACAGAACCGAAATACTATAGATCTCCATCTGCAAAGGTTTGGAGCTACTTTTCCTCATTTGCAATTAGCGAATTTTATGCCTTGTAGTGAAGTGTTGTTAACTTTTTCTCAGCATCAGGGCTATCAGGTTTATACAGAGAGTTATAAGGGCTGGCAAATATTTCACGAACTACAGGACGATGTTCTTATAACGCAAACTGTTACCGATATTTTAGAGCAGGTAGAAAATAATTCTATATCTTTAGCAAATCTAAGAAAGAGCTGGAATATGCTTCTCCACAATACTTACGAAAGTTTCTTTTTGCTTGCCGTGAATCCAGATTTGCATAAAATAATCTTTGCCAATGATGCTTTGGCGCGTCTTCCCATTTATTATACCCAACAAAAGGATTGTTTTATTTTGGGCAGGGATATTTCCTGGGTAAAAGCAATCAGCGATCAGTTAACCTTAAATCCTTTATTTATGGCTTTATATCTTTCAAATGCCTATATTCCCGGACGCGGAACCTTTTATCAGGAAATAGATACTCTGGCAAGTGGAACTTTTGCCATTTATGATTGGTTAACTGACGATTTACAAATGATTTCCCAACCAAATATGAGATTTGTTGAGCCCCTTGCCGGTAGAGCAGAAAAAAAAAGGTTAAATGAACTTGTAGAAACATTTATGGATGTATGTGTTTCGTATCGGACAAAACTTCCCAAACTTTTGTCTTTAAGCGGAGGGATGGATTCGCGTTGTGTGGCTGGAGCTCTTCAACAAAAAAGTATAGATTTTGTCCCTATATCTTTTCTGGATTTTCAGAAAGAGGTAAAAGATGATGTTCTGATTGCTTCTCAGATAGCCGAGTTATACCATAAATCTCATAATGTTATACAGCTTTCTCTTTGTGAACCGGAGCATTATGAAAAGTTGTTTTATTTAAAGGCAGGTTTGAACTATCTTCCAGTAGCTATGTTTCTGCAATATTTGGAGAAGATTTTGGCTCAATATCCTCAATCTGCTTTGTTTTTAACTGGAGACGGGGGTGACAAAGTTATGCGTTATCTTTTACCTGATAAAGAGTTAGCCGATGAAAAACAGTGGCTGAATTATTGGTATAGTCAGAATGCCATCATCCCCACCAAAGATTCAGCAGCAATTTTTGGTATTCCAGAGAAAGCGATGGATGAATATCTTTTGAACCATCTATCTACTTATCCGACAGGAAATTATAACTATAAATATGCTTCTGCCATTTTAGCGGAGCGTTCTGCTCGTTGGGCTTTTGAAGGTGAAGATCGTAATCGTTATTTCTTCCGTTCAGAAACACCTTTTTTCGATTTTAGGTTTTACCAATTAGCAATGCAGATACCAATGGAGCAGAAGAAAGATAATGTGCTATATTACAATTTTCTATACGCATTATCGCCTTCCCTGGCAAAATTAAGATATGCGCGTTATCAATGGTCTCCTGCCAAAATGCGAAATATTTTTTACCGCATATTGGTTAACCAAACTCGTAAAATTCGCTTAAAATATAGAAGCCATAAGGAAGCAATCAATCATCAGCAAAGTTTTGCGGAACAGGATTATATAGTAAATTGGATTTTGGAGCAGAGCCAAAAATCCATTGTAAAGGAAATTATGCCCGGTGCAAAATCATTTCTCAATTTAGAGTACTTGCAAAATCTATCTCCTAGTCAATTGGGTACATTGTTCACCAGCATTTCTGTGATTACTGGAGGCCCGATATCACCACAAAAGTAAATTAATCTTGTGCAAGTGGTTAATTTGCTTTTTCTTTCTTTTCATTTACATTATATATAGAATTGATATTCTGAACTCATTTTTCTGGAAGAGGAGGAAGATATGAGGAAGATTTTTATTCTTATGCTATTTAGTTGGGTGGTTATATGTTCTGCTTTCCAGGTTGATGTATTTGGTCCTGAGGCAGATGACTTTAATTGTGCCAATTTAAACCAGGAGCCCGCCAGTTTTGGAACGCGGATAAATGAGCAAGAAAAACTTTGTCTTTGGGAAAATGGTGAATGGAATAGCTATTCCTATTATGTTAATGGTTTACCTGTTAGAAGTACTTGTATGCTGAATGCAGACACAATGCTGGTTGCTATGGGGGCAATGACATACAGTGATGGAATTTATAACTTTGATATACACACGCATACCTGGCAATTGAATGATTGGTTTCTACTTCCTAATTTCGTAAAGTATAATCCCAATAGTCAATTGTATTATGTGGGCGAGCGTGATGGTTTGTATCGTTCAACGAATGGACATAACTGGTCACGGATTAATTCTCTCGGTTTAAATGAGTGTAGTTCCCTTGCCTGGTATGGTAACAATATTATAACGAATAATGGCCAAATAGTTTACTATACTAATGATAATGGACTTAACTGGCATCAATCATCAATTAGCAATCTGCATAGTTTCAGGTTTGACGACAATGGCATTTTGTATGCTATTATGGATGTAACAAGTGATTCGGATGGACTTTGGCGTTCCAATGATTTTGGCGCAAACTGGGTAAATATTCTTTATACTTCCGCCCTTGTTTGCATAGGGCCTGTTTTCAATAACAATGTAACTCTTGGCTGGAGAGAATGTTACGAGGATAGTTCCTATGTGGGAATGTTTCGCTCCAATGGAACCGTATCTCACTTTAATCATCCTTCTCTCAATAAACCAGTTAAACAGATGGATATTTTTCCCTATATCAATACCCCTTCCTTTTATGTGTTAAATTCCGATGGGTGCTTCTATTTAACTGATTTTCTGGTAGGAATAGAAGATCCCGTAATTCCGCCAATACCCATAGCAAAAATATCTGCTTATCCTAATCCAGCAACGGCTTATGCTAATATTGCCATTTATAAAAATAGCCCTGAACCTGCCGAACTGAATATTTACAACCTGAAAGGTCAATTGGTGAGAAGTATAGAAATATCGAGAATTACAAAAGAGAGCACGCTAAACTGGGATTTAAATAGTTTTAATTCCACAAAAGTAGCGGCAGGGATTTATCTATTGGTTTTACGGGACAAAGCGGGAAAACCTTTGGCAAGCAATAAACTGGCAGTAGTTAAATAATGGGTTATTTGTCCTTTTTTACCTGAATGAAGATTGCTCCCAGATTATCAGGATTATCTTTAGCTGATAGCTGATAAAAAAGAGCATTTATTTTGTTCTTCAGCGGTGCGTTATCTTCCAATATATGAATAAGTTCTTCCTTGCTAATAGCTTTCAAAAGACCGTCTGTAGTAACCACCAGTTTATCATCCGGTAATAAACAAGGAATAGAAGTAATAAAATCAATATACATATGAGCTTGGAAGGAACCGAAATAATTGTTTATAGGGCTATTAGGAATGCATTCATCTTCTATATGAGGTTTTGTAATGCGCAGTAGTTCTTTGTTCCGATATAGCCAAATTTCCGAATCACCCACATTTATGGGAATAAAAATCTTGTCCCTGTAAATAAGCCCGCAAAGAGTTGTGGCTGAATCTTCAAAGTCATCCCTCTCGTGATTCATTTTCACCAGTTCCAGATTAGTATTTTGTAAAAAGGAGTCAATTAAATTACACCAATCAAGACCAGGCCTCAAACGCAGAAAATCAATCTGCTCCAAAACATATTGAGCAGCATTCTCACTATTAATTAAAGAACCAATTCCATCTGCTACAAAACAAAATAGAGCAGCAATGTTTTCCTGATGCTTTACTCCACAGGATACAATATCCCCATTCACAATAACTCTATCCTGATTCTTTAATGCTCTATTGCCGTAATGACAGAAATAGGATACATCAAATCTCATATAAATTCTCCTAAGCACAATTATAGACAAATGTAAGCGCGATCACCAATGAAGGTAACAATTATTTGCACTATTTTCTTGGCAAGTACTTTTTTCCACAGTTGAAATTTCTTTAATTTTCATCCCAGACGGTAAGTTTATAATAATATAGAGTGCTTTATTATTAACATTATATCCTATAGCTATGTTATGATTCTTAACCTGCACTGCAGTAAAAACTAATCCTATGCAAACTTCTGAATACTAGCTGTAATCATAATTTTGTAAGTGATCCAGTTTTCTACCAATTTGTAACTGTATTAGCTAAGTTAAGTGCATTAGTGAATTTCAGTTTAGTTGCTAAGAGAGGATTGGTTAGCCCATTTTTCCTAAAGTGTAAAACTTTGGGTCGCTATTATGTTATATCCTAATATATTTATCTACCCTAAGGTCTTTGCTACTATAATAGACAGCATATCGGAAGCCAGCTTCGCTTTTCTTTCTTCATTCCAAGCGTCAATCAAGTGTTAATCTAACCTTAATCAAGCGTTAATTGTTAACGCTTGATTAAGGGATGATGAACGCTATATTAACATCCTCAAGCAAGGAAGATAGAAGACAGAAATATGGAGATTTTATTAACAAAGTGATTGTAAAATTGGAAGAATGTTGCCCTGCAAAAGTTATGGCGTGTCTATTGTGAGAGAATATTTATCAGGAAGAACGGCAGGGTGTCGTTCCTCTTACAACCGAGTTATCAAGCTTCCTATAATTTATAGGTAACAGCATAAATTTCTTGTTGTGGTTGACGAGGAGGTCAACCCTCCATTATTTCTACGCCGGGTTAAAAACCCGTCGC